>Ga0209475_10000392_pt1 | contig 97417 bp, 91 predicted proteins | sample tdDd471_FD_187128 | JGI IMG/M metagenome (GOLD analysis project Ga0209475, IMG submission 187128) | Marine sediment microbial communities from the Atlantic coast under amendment with organic carbon and nitrate - tdDd47.1 (SPAdes)... | ecosystem: Environmental > Aquatic > Marine > Coastal >... | reverse complement strand
CAAAGGCGTGGCTGCGTGAGGCCGGGTTACCAAAATCACTGTCCACCGTCAGGTAGTGCATCATCACCTCCGCGACGCGCTGGTCGACCGGCGTGGTGGCTGAATAGTCAAAATAGATGGGGCGTTTATTATCACTCACAATCGATAACCTTTAATTAAATTGTTGCCGTATCTGCGCCAGCGACTCAATAAACTGAGCCACCTGCGCCTGCGTATTCTGTTCACCAAAACTGACTCGAATCGAGCCTCTGGCGACGACCGGTTCCACCTGCATTGCCAGCAGCACATGGCTGGGGTCGGTTTTACCACTCTGGCAGGCCGAGCCACTGGATACCGCAAAGCCTTTCTTATCCAGCTGCATCAGCAGGGTCTCGCCATCAATTCCCGCCACAGAAAACTGCAGCGTATTGGGCAGGCGTTGCGCATCCACTGAAAACACCGTGATGCCCGGCTGTTCAACCAGCCCTTGCTGCAGTTGCTGGCGCAGTGCCAGCGCCTGTTGCTCACGCTGCTGCTGACGTTGTGCGGCCAGCTCTGCCGCCTGGCCAAAACCCACAATCGCTGCCAGATTCTCGGTACCACTGCGACGGCCGCTTTCCTGACCACCACCGCTGATCTGTGGCTGCAAATCAATGCGCCGACTGACAATCAACGCGCCTGCGCCCTGCGGGCCATACAGCTTGTGTGCCGACAGGGTCAGCATATCCAGCCCGAGTTCGCTAAAGTTCAGCGGCAACTTACCCGCCATCTGGCAGGCGTCGCTATGGAACAGCAAATCTTCTCTAATCGTCCTGCCTGCACTGATCAGTGCAGGCAGATTCTGCAGCACACCGGTCTCATTATTGGCCGCCATCACCGATACCAGTTCGGTCTGCGGGCTCAGCGTCTGCTGCAAGGCCGCTTCTGTTACCACGCCCTGTGCATTCACAGGAATCAGGTCCAGTTGCCAGCCGGCCTGCTCAAGCTGTGCTGCCGGACCTAACATGGCAGCATGCTCAATCGCACTTAGAGCAAGCCGTGCTGGCTGCTGTGCCTGCAAACTGCCTTTGAGTGCCAGATTGTTGGCTTCGGTGCCACCCGAGGTAAACACCACCTGATTCGTTTGCGCACCCAGCAGATCAGCCACCTGCTGGCGTGCCAGCTCCAGTGCATTTCTGGCCAACCGGCCGTAACGATGCACACTGGATGGGTTGCCGTATATAGACGACATATAAGGCAACATTGCTTCCATGACCTCCGGGGCCAGCGGCGTGGTTGCGTTATGATCGAAATAAACCGGCATTTAAAGCTTTAATGTGCTGTTTGCAAGGCGCAAGCTACTCAACCACCACGCGATTTAATGCCTTCTCCTGCTGGCTGTCCTGGCGCCGCACCACTTCCAGTACTTCCTTGCGTGATTTCATTTCCGATAACATAATGCCATTGAGAAACTCATGGATTTCCTCGCTCAGTTCGGTCCACAGATCGTGGGTCAGACACTGGTAACTGTCGCCACTGCAGGTGCCCTCACCGCCACAACTGGTGGCATCGTAGGATTCATCCACCGCGAGGATGATTTCAGCCATGGAAATTTCGCTATCGGGGCGCGCCAGCGAATAACCGCCACCGGGGCCACGGGTGCTGGCGACCACATTGTTGCGTCTGAGTCGGGAAAACAGTTGTTCCAGGTAGGACAGGGAAATGCCCTGACGCAGCGAAATATCCGCCAGAGAAACGGGGCCGCCCTGCTCGTGGAATGCCAGATCGAGTACTGCTGTGACCGCATAGCGGCCTTTAGTGGTCAGTTTCATAGCTTGCTCTCATAAATTCTGCGCCAAGTATACTCAATCCCGAGTAAAATAGTCAAGTATTATGAGACAAGCTAAGTGTTTAAATTTTAAGGTTTTTCAGAGCTGTCTGTTGCGGCCGATGCAACAGGCTCAGCGGCCTCCGCCGCCTGCTCTGGCTCGACCTCGTCGGACTGGGTATCGATCTCCAGATGCCCCAGTTTGGGCAGCTGAATATCATCCAGCTCGGCGTCCAGCGCCTTCAGCGACTTGCACATGCGCTCCATTTTCTCATCCATAACGTGAATGTGATCGAGCATGCAGTTGATCGCCGTGGCCACCGGGTCCGGCGCATCCTGCACCACACCATAGGCATCGAAACCCATCTTTTTGGCGGTTTCTGCACGACGTGAAGTCGCCTCATCCGACTTATCTCGCTCAATCACCCGGCCCGGCACGCCGATTACGGTGGCGTTTTCCGGTACATCCTTGGTGACCACTGCATTGGAGCCAATTCTACAACCCGTGTGCAGGGTAATCGGGCCGAGAATTTTGGCACCTGCACCGATAACCACATTGTTGCCGACCGAGGGATGGCGCTTGCCTTTTTTCCAGCTGGTACCGCCGAGGGTCACCCCATGATAGATGGTGACATCATCACCAATTTCCGCGGTTTCACCGATTACAATGCCGGCGCCATGGTCAATAAAGAAACGCCGGCCAATAACCGCGCCCGGATGTATTTCAATGCCGGTGTACCAGCGCACAATATTCGACAGCACCCGCGCCAGCCATTTCAGCTTGCGTTTATACAGCGCATGGGCGGCGCGATGAAAAATCAGCGCATGCACACCGGGGTAGGTGGTGATAATTTCAAAAAAATTACGTGCCGCCGGGTCGCGGTCAAACACGCTGTTAATGTCTTCTTTAAGCTCGGTTAGAAAAGAGGCCACAGTAATCTCGTCTGATTGGTCATATGCTGTTAAAGGGTAACAGTTTTACGTCTGTTGATGAAGAAAATCACTGATCCGCTGCAAGGCAATCTGCAACTGTGCAACGGGTTGTGTATAGGCAAAGCGCACATATTGATGTGCATGGTATTCACCGAAATCCACACCCGGTGTAATCGCAACATGAGCCTGCTTCAGCAACTCGCGACAGAAATCAAAACTGTTATCGCTGAAGGCCGATACATCGGCATAAATATAAAACGCGCCGGCCGGCTTCACTTTCAGTTTAAACCCCAGTTGCTGCAAACCGGCGTATAGAAAATCACGCCGCTGTTTCAATTCCGCGGTCTGTTGATCCAGCCTCTGCAGATTTTCCGGCTCGAATGCCGCCAGTGCGGCGTGCTGCGAAATACTGGGTGCTGCCAGAAACAGATTCTGCGCCAGCCGGTTAATCGCTTGCGTATACATGGCTGGCGCATACAGCCAGCCGAGCCGCCAGCCGGTCATGGAAAAGTATTTTGAAAAACTGTTAACCACAAACAGATTGCGGCTGAGTTCAAGTGCACTGAATCCTGCCTGCTCATACACCAGCCCCTGATAAATCTCATCGACAATTAGCACCGCATCCCTGGCTTCAACCAGCTGGATAATCTCCGCCAGCGTCTGACGATCCACCAGCGTACCGGTAGGATTGGACGGTGTCGCCAGCAGTACCGCAACGGTTTGCTCAGTCCAGCTCGCCTCAAGCAGTTGACGATTGAGCTGGTACTGGGTACTTTCATCCACCGCCACCCGCTGCGTAACACCATCCAGCAGACGCACAAAATGCCGGTTACAGGGGTAACCGGGGTCCGCCATCAACACCGTCTGCCCGGGGTCGACCACCGCGGCCAGCGCCAGTTGCAGCGCACCGGATGCACCGGGTGTAACCAGTATATTGCGCGCATCCACTTCAACCGAAAAACGCCTCGCATAATAATCAGCTATTGCCTGACGCAGCGCGGGCAGTCCGCTGGCGGGGGTATAGAAAGTCTGGTCATTATCAATTGCCTGCTTCGCTGCATGCTTGACTGCAGCGGGTGTAGTGAAATCCGGCTCGCCGACTTCCAGATGAATCACCTGATGACCCGCCGCTTCCAGCTGCTGCGCCTGGGCCAGAATATCCATGACATGAAACGGGCTGATCTGCTGTATTCGTCTGGAGAGCTGCACTGAATTTGCCTGCCTTTTATTCTGTAGGTTCTGCCTTAAAGCAGAGTTCCCCTGTCACCCTGCCTGTATTCGGGGTGCAAAGTGGCATATCATAATACACCATCAGCAAATCATTAAAATCTCATCATCAATACTGACTGCGTGATGCGGTTTAACGTTTCATCTATAACTGGACCAGAACCGATGTACCAACACTTTTGCCAGCTGGCACTGCTTTTATGTCTAATCACCCCCGCAGCTACGCCTGCATTTGCCACACCCCGGTCCGATGCCGTGCCCGGCGGCATTGTATTGCTCGAACTGGCACAGCACCAGCAGGACGCAGCAGCGCGCTTCAATAACAAACGGCTGGCTAAAATCGACAACTCGCAAGGCCAGTTTGTGCTGGTGGGTTTACCCCTTAACACCCAACCCGGCGAACATCGGGTTGAATTGCAGCTGGCCCATGGTGAGACACAATACATTCCGTTTACTGTTGTAGACAAAACCTACAAGGCGCAGTATCTGACCATCACCAATAAACGCAAGGTCAATCCCTACAAGGATGATATGCCCCGAATCCTGAGTGAGAAAAAGCGCAAACAGGCGGCACGCCAGCACTGGTCTGAACAGACGGTACACAGTGATTTTATTGTGCCGGTGGATGGTCGAATCTCGAGCATTTTCGGTTTACGCCGTTTTTTTAATAATCAACCCAGACGTCCCCATTCCGGGCTGGACATAGCCGCACCTCAGGGCACGCCAGTGAAAGCCGTGGCGGCCGGGCGGGTAATTGAATCCGGTAATTTCTTTTTTAGCGGCAATATGGTGTATCTGGATCATGGCCAGGGCCTGCTCACCCTGTATGCCCACCTGCACGAAATCGGGGTTAAAACCGGTGACCAGGTGAGCGCCGGACAGGTGATCGGCAGCGTGGGTGAAACCGGCCGCGTCACCGGCCCCCACCTGCATCTGGCGGTTATCGCCAATCAGGCCACGGTGGATCCATTACTGTTTTTACCCCAGCTTACAGACAGGGCGGCAGAGTACTTTAAACGCAACTAAATCCACTTTGCCCCTTGCGTAATCCCTCAATTTATTGATAATTGGCCGCAATATTCACAGATGAGAAACTTGATGGCAAAAGAAGAAGCACTACAGATGGATGGCACGGTCCTGGAAACCCTGCCCAATACGATGTTCCGCGTGGAACTTGAAAACGGTCATATTGTGACCGCACACATCTCTGGACGCATGCGCAAGCACTATATCCGAATTATGACCGGCGACAAGGTAACCGTTGAGATGACCCCCTACGATCTGGCAAAAGGCCGCATTGTTTACCGCGAAAAATAGCCCCCGAGTATTCACCCCAGGCATTAAAGCAAATTCCATAAAAAAGGCTGCGTCGAAACGCAGCCTTTTTTATGTACAGGATGTACGGTATTCCGCGAGAGGCAGGTGAACCGTCGTTAGTCGTTGGTCATTTGTCGTTCGTCTTTGAGCGATCCGTAGGCTGGGGTGAGAATCCCAACGATTAGAAAAAAAAGCGAATAACGCACTAAAGTGCTGCAGCCTTAATAACGTCTATTTGCGCTGTTAGCGTTCATTTGCGTTTTCTTTTTGCCCAGGCCTTGACTGACTAACCTGCCACCGCTTCTTTTTCCACTACTTCAATTTCCAGGTCATCCTTGTCGCGGTTAAGACCGACTTTGACCTGACCACCCTTGGCCAGACGGCCGAACAGCAACTCATCCGCCAGCACTCGCTTCATGTGTTCCTGAATGACACGCGCCATGGGGCGCGCACCCATCTTCGGATCATAGCCTTTGTCCGCAAGCCACTGACGCGCATTATTGTCGACATGCAGAGTAACGCGTTTTTCTTCCAGCTGGTGCTCCAGCTCAAAGATAAACTTGTCGACCACACTGGCAATGGTGCGCTGATCCAGTGGTTTGAACTGAATAATGCTGTCCAGACGGTTACGGAATTCCGGTGTAAACAGCCGTTTGATTTCTTCCATGCCATCGGTTTCATGGCTCTGTTCAGTGAAGCCCATGCTGCGGCGGCTCATTATCTGCGCACCGGCATTGGTAGTCATAATAATCACCACATTACGGAAGTCGGTTTTACGTCCATTGGTATCGGTCAGCGTGCCGTGGTCCATTACCTGCAGTAACAGATTGAACACATCCGGGTGCGCCTTTTCCACCTCATCCAGTAACAGCACCGCATGGGGGTGCTTGTTGATCGAGTCGGTGAGCAGACCACCCTGATCGAAGCCCACATAACCCGGGGGCGCACCAATCAGACGCGAAACCGTGTGCCGCTCCATGTACTCCGACATATCGAAACGAATCAGTTCGATGCCCAGTACCCTGGCCAGCTGTTTGGTGACTTCGGTTTTACCCACCCCGGTGGGGCCGGCAAACAGGAATGAGCCCACCGGCTTGTCCGGATTACCCAGGCCGGAGCGGGACATCTTGATTGCATTGCTCATGGTATCAATGGCTTCATCCTGACCAAACACCACCAGCTTCAGATCACGCTGCATGTTTTTCAGCACGGTGGTATCCGATGAAGACACGGTTTTCGGTGGAATGCGTGCGATTTTGGCAATGATATTCTCAATGTCATTCACATTGATATTTTTGGTTTTGCCGTCTGCATTGTTCATATTGCGGTTAGCGCCTGCCTCGTCAATCACATCAATCGCCTTATCCGGCAGAAAGCGATCCATCATATAGCGACTGGATAATTCAGCCGCCGCTTTCAGCGCATTCAGGCTGTATTTCACATTATGGTGAACTTCATAGTTTTCTTTCAGACCACGCAGAATTTCCACGGTATCGGCAATCGATGGCTCTTCCACGTCGATTTTCTGGAATCGCCGGGTCAGTGCACGGTCTTTTTCAAAGATGCCACGGAATTCCTGGTAGGTAGTTGAACCCATGCATTTGAGTTCACCCGAGGCCAGCATCGGCTTGATCAGGTTGGACGCATCCATCACACCACCGGAAGCCGAACCCGCACCGATGATGGTGTGAATTTCATCGATAAACAGAATCGCACCGGGGTCATTGGAGAGCTGCTTGAGTACACCTTTCAGGCGCTTTTCAAAATCGCCGCGGTATTTGGTACCGGCTACCAGTGCACCCAGGTCGAGCGAATAGATGGTCGAGCCATGCAGAATTTCCGGCACTTCATCGTCCACAATTTTCTTTGCCAGACCTTCAGCGATGGCGGTTTTACCCACACCGGCCTCACCTACCAGCAACGGGTTATTCTTGCGGCGTCGACACAGAATCTGTATTGCACGTTCCACTTCGTTTTCGCGCCCAATCAGCGGATCAATCCGGTTTTGCAGCGCTTTCATATTCAGGTTGGTGGCGTATTTATCCAGCGGTGAACTGTCAGACTCGGTGGCTTCTTCATTCTGCACCTCGGATTCCATATGGCTGTCTTCTTCCGACACCTTGGAAATACCGTGGGACACATAATTAACGATATCCAGACGGTTCACGTCCTGCTGGTGCAACAGGTAAATCGCCTGGGATTCCTGCTCACCATAGATGGCCACCAGCACATTGGCACCGGTAACTTCTTTTTTACCCGAGGACTGCACATGAAACACCGCACGCTGTAACACCCGCTGGAAACCCAGCGTGGGCTGCACCTCACCCAGCTGATCTTCATGGAAAATCGGGGTATTTTCGTCGAGGTATTGTGACAGTTCAATTTTGAGGCGTGAAAGATCGGCACCACAGGCCTTGAGCACTGAGCTGGCACTGCTGTTATCCAGTAGTGCTAACAGCAAATGCTCAACTGTGATGTATTCGTGCCGTTTATTGCGTGCTTCATTAAATGCGACATTTAGTGAAGCTTCGAGCTCTTTACTCAGCATAATATCGCCTCATCAAGTTTGTGTGGTGAACCCTGTGTGGCTCGGCCACTTTTGTAGATCGTAAAACCAGGTGCCCTGTAACCAGGCTATGCCTCTTCCATTGTGCATAACAGTGGGTGTTGATGCTGGCGTGAATAGTCATTCACCTGCTCCACCTTGGTTTCTGCAATCTGGTAGCTGTATTCGCCACAAACCGCCTGGCCCTTGGTGTGTACCATCAACATAATCTGCGTTGCCTTTTCCTGATCCATGCTGAAAAATCTGGCAAGGATCTGCACCACAAACTCCATTGGCGTATAGTCATCATTCAGTAATATGACCTTGTATTTTCTGGGTGGTTTCAACCTGGGTTTGGCTTCGTCTACCGCCAGCCCATCATCATGATCCCATTCAGAATTATGATCACTCATGCCATGCTCTCATTGTAGTTCAAGCTGAAATGCTTTTCTGAAAATCAGCCTGTCCGAGGTTTAAAAAATTAGTGAAAAAAACTGTCTGCCGCAAGCAGCAATGGACAGTCCCAGCCTCCGCACTGAGGTTTCTGGTAATACGGCATTTTACCCTATCTGATGGCAAAATAACCCTATTCAAGGCTTTGCTTGAAGCTTTTTGCAATAGACTGATTTGAACGGGGGATTCAGCACCAAATAACCTGCGATATAGTATGGTTGAACTATCTACATATGCCGCCAGTCACAAAGCCGCACATCATGCTGCTGGACAGGTGGCATTGAACAATCCTTAGCAAATGAAAACAGCTCAAATGAAAATATGCCCGCGTGGCCCCACACAAAGACCACGATACAATTACAGCCAGCAGCACCAACCTGGCGCCAGATCCCCACACTGGCTGCCACTGCTGAGCATATTAATCGCTCTCTGCAGCTATGGCACAAGCAGCAACCTCAGTGCCGCCGACAGCCTGGCTGCGGCGGACACGGTATTTCGCTTCCAGAGCAAAATGGCTCAACGCGGACATGTCGCCTCGCAGTACGCCCTTGCCTATATGTACGAGAGCGGACAGGGTACGGACAAAGACCTGAGCCTGGCAAGCAACTGGTATCGTCAGGCTGCACAACAGAGCTATGCTCCTGCAAAAGACAGACTGATCTATATCGACATCCTGAACAACGGCTATCAGCCAGAGCAACAGCAGCAGTGGTTGCTGTCGCTTAAACAGAGCGCCGATGACTACCAGCACAAGCACCAGGGTGAATCTGCTTTTCTGCTGGCCCAGCTATATGCTGCGGGAATCGCGGTCAATAAAAGCCTGAGTATGGCGCTCAAATATCTGCACCTGGCAGAAGCCGCCAATGTGATTGGCAGTGACAGCGAGATTCGCCGGGTTGAAGCCGAGCTGGAGGCATTGCGTGAAATTTACATGCCTGCAGACAAGGACACATCAGCGAACCCGGGCAAACCAGCCAGCGGTAACACAACCACCCCGGTTAAAAAACAACCGACAGGCACCAGGCCCGCTCAAGCCGGCGCAAATACCAGCGCTAATAAAAGCGCCGCCAGCCGGAACCACAGCACTGCTGCAAAGCGTGCGAATTCTCCTCAGCCCCGCCCTGCTCCTCAGCCTGCCCCTCAACCTGCGAGCCAGGCTAAACCCCTGACTAAATCCGCTGATAAACACAAAGCCACTGCAAGCCGGGCGGCTACGAAAAACACCGATGCCACAGCATCACCAACAGCGACGCAAAACAGTCTACCCGCTGAGCAGAACAGCAACCCCGAACAGCCGGAACCCCACCCCATGCAGGTCATCTGCTCCGGCTGGCAGCGTCTGAACAGTGCCTGTCGCTAAGCGCAACGCCATCAACGTGGCAAGTCATCGCATTACGCTACAACGCTGATTGCCACCAGCTTTCATGGCCAATTACTGCAAAAGCCATTTTGGTAATTTAACCAACAACTTAAGCCAGCAGGCGCGTATCTAATTAAGGCGTTCTGTTCTATAATTACTTTTTTTCAGGCACGCATATTCTGCGGCTTCATCACGACTCACATACATTTTAGATTCAAATGAAGGGTTCCTAAATATGGCGGATCAATTCAGCTTAACCAATTCAGCAACGGGTGATTCACTGGAGCTTGAGCTATTACACGGCACCCAGGGCCCCTCCGCACTGGACGTGACCGCGCTGTACAAGGAAAAGGGTCTGCTCACCTATGACCCGGGTTTTGTCTCTACCGCCAGCACCAAAAGCTCGATTACCTATATTGACGGTGAAAAAGGCATTCTGCGCTACCGCGGCTACCCGATTGAGCAACTGGCCGCCAACAGCAACTTCCTCGAAGTCGCTTTCCTGCTGCTGTATGGCGAATTGCCCTCGAAAACCGAGCTGGAAAATTTCCAGGACATCATCATGCACCACACGATGATCCGTGAAACCATGCGTACCTTTTTTGAAGGCTTTCATCATGATGCCCACCCGATGGCCATCATGATCGGCGTCACCGGCTCCATGTCAGCGTTCTACCATGACTCATTAAATATTTACGACCCCAGACACCGGGAAATTTCAGCGCATCGCATGATTGCCAAAATCCCCACCATTGCCGCTGCCAGTTACAAGCACAATGTGGGTGAGCCGTTTATGTACCCGAAAAACCATCTGGATTACTGCGGCAACTTTTTACACATGATGTTCTCGACACCCTGTGAAGAATACGAGCCCAGCCCGACTGCGGTCGAAGCAATGAACCTGCTGTTTATCCTGCATGCGGATCATGAACAGAACGCCAGCACCTCCACGGTTCGGCTGGCGGGCAGCTCCGGCGCCAACCCGTTTGCCTGTATTGCCTCAGGCATTGCCTCACTCTGGGGACCTGCCCACGGCGGGGCTAATGAGGCCGTGCTGAAGATGCTGGAAGAAATAGGTGATGTATCCAATATCGACAAGTTCATTGAAAAAGCCAAAGACAAAAAAGACCCGTTCCGCCTGATGGGTTTCGGCCATCGGGTGTACCGTAACTTCGATCCACGCGCCATGCTGATTCGCGACATGTGTTACCGCGTGCTGAATGAACTCTCCGACTCAAACAACCCATTGCTTGAACTGGCGACCAAACTGGAAGAGCGCGCGCTGAAAGACGAGTATTTTATCGAGCGAAAACTCTACCCCAATGTCGATTTCTATTCCGGTATTATTTATCGCGCACTGAATATACCAGCCAATATGTTTACAGTGATGTTTGCCATCGCACGTACGGTCGGCTGGGTGGCCCACTGGAGCGAGATGATATCCGACCCATCGCAGCGCATCGGCCGCCCCCGACAGATTTATGTGGGTGCCACCGAACGTGATTATGTGCCGATTGATAAACGCTAGGGTATCTCTGAATAATGATGACATATCTCTGGCTTACAGGTGTGTTCGCAATCAAGGCGGCGTTTTGAAAGCAGGCCCGTGTTTAATAGACATGGGCCTGGTGAAAAACGCTAACGCAGAGTGCGGGCACACCTGTAAGCCCCGAAGGGCGAGGCCTGAAGCGCATATCTACGGTGTGGCCTACATGGGTGTAGGTCAGGGGCGTGAGCAGGAGCGGAAGCTTTGTGCTTCTTGTAAAGACCAATGTATAAATTGAGCCATTCACTGCGAAACGCTTGTAGCTGCACGCTTCATAGCTCGCAGAGACATATCAGCATTGTTCAGAGGTATCCTAGATAATACACGCAGGCATGAGCATTACACATAAAGCAGCCCACCGGCTGCTTTATGCATTATAAAACATAGAAACACAACTAACGGGACGCGCTGGCTTTGGCCCCTTTTGATATATACACAAAAACATAGTTAGCCGTTTTATAAAATATGATATCCGTGTATAGCCGATGCTGTTGAAAGTGTGCCTACGGCACACTTTCAACAGTATCAGCCATTAGCTGACATTCGCATAAATCACTACCCACGACTGAATACATCAGCACGAAACCAAGCGTTATCTTTAAACCCCGAATATAACCCGTCTAATTCTCCGAAATTGGATCATTGAACTTTTACTGCACTTGATTTATCATTTTCGCAAATATCGAAATGTTTGTATTATGTATGAATAAACCAAAAGCAGCCGAAATCTGTCAAATTCCCTGTTTTGATCAGGATAAAGTATCAACAATCCAGAAAACACTGGTAAAGGACGAACACCTTTTACCTGACCTGGCTGAGTTTTATAAACTGTTGGGTAATGTAACCCGTCTGAAAATTTTACTGGCATTAGCGGAAAGTGAACTGTGTGTTTGCGATATTGCCCATGTACTGGGACTTAGTACAGCCGCTACATCTCACCAGCTAAAGTTACTGCGCGATCAGAAATGGCTGAAAATGCGCAATGACGGAAAAATGGTGTATTACCGATTGCATAATCAAGATTTGTTAAAAGCGATTAAAGGTGATCTATCGATGCTGGAGGCTCAATTGGGTTGAGCCTTTTTAGCAATTACTAATGCACAAGCAGGAAAATTTAATGAGTAATGCTTCATGTAGTCAACAAGCCAGTACAACAAAGAAACCAACGACTTTAGCGTGGCTGCTGCTGAGTTTTGCAGTGTGTTTTGAAATTGCAGGTGCCATTGGTTTACGTTTCAGTGAAGGTTTCAGTTTGCCTTTACCCACCATTCTTGCACTCACTGCTTTTACTCTGGCGCTATACCTGGTTAGTCATGTTATGAAAAGTCTGCCGGTAAGTATCGCTTATCCAGTTTGGGCAGGTGGTGGAACCGCAGGTGTGGCACTGCTGGGTGTACTTGTACTTGGTGAAAATATGAACCTGTTGAAATTCATAGGCGTTGCTCTGGTTTTTGTAGGTGTCATTATGATTAATCGCGTTTCAGAAAAAACTTCAGGGTGTTAATCATATGACTTTCACCTGGATATTTGTTGCGCTAGCTATTATTGCTGAGATTACTGCGGCGATAGCTCTGCGTTTTAGTCATGGATTCAGCAAGCCTATACCCACTGTAGTTGCATTGGCTGCATTCGGGTCGGCTTTCTATTTGGTTAGTCTTGCATTGGTGTCTTTACCTGTGAGTACGGTGTACCCCATTTGGGCGGGAGGTGGTACCGCCGGTGTTGCTTTACTAGGGGTGCTGGCATTACACGAAAAAACAGGTGCATGGAAAGTTATGGGCGTGCTTCTGGTGGTTGCAGGAATTATTGTGCTGAATATTGCGTCAACAGGTCAAGGCGTCTGAAATATTTCATATCACGTTTGCACAACTACCTTTATAAAATATTAAAGGCAATTAGTAGTTATAAATCATGATTAATAAACCTGAACAAATAGCTAATATTGAGCATGAGCTTAGCCAGGCTATGGCTATGAAAAAATGCTGGCGTTGTGGCTGCTTTCAGGACACAGTCAACACGCTCAAAAAATCGGATGCTATACATTCAAACTTAAGATCATTGCTGGAAGAAGCCAGTAGCCTGTATGAAATGAAACGCTATGAATGTCTGGGTTGTGAAGTATGCTGGCCAGCTGTGGCACAGAACCTGGCAGCTGAGATCGATCCGGTTATCGCTGAAGGCAGTCATTGCGCCACGAAAGAACCCGAACAACGTGAAGGCTGGCCACCACTACCTGGCGATTATCAGGTCATTCGTTTTCAGGCACCGGTCGCCGTCTGCACATTGAATTCAGATCATATGATAAAGGAATTATCCGACTCAATGACCGAAGGTTTATCTATTGTGGGTAGTCTGCACACAGAGAACCTTGGGATTGAACACCTGATCCGAAACACACTGGCAAATCCACATATACGATTTTTAATCCTTTGTGGTGAAGACACGCAAAAAACTATCGGGCATTTACCAGGACAATCTCTTGAAGCGCTGATCGAATTTGGTATCGATGAAAAGATGCGTATTATCAACGCCAAGGGAAAGCGTCCTTTACTAAAGAATATTCGGCTTGAGCATATTGAGGCCTTCAGAAAACAGGTGCAGTTGATTTCACACATCGGGAATACTGATGTTGCTAGCTTGAATGATCTGATTGTTGCAACAGCTATTGAAAATCCAGGACCATTTTCTGATGCACCAGAAGACATCATTCCCGTACCCATTGAAACTGCAAAAGAGCCTGGCAAACTGGTACTCGATCCCAAAGGTTATTTTGTGGTTTATCCAGCGCGCAGTCAGCAACAAATATTGTTGGAGCATTATAGTAACAAGGGCGTATTAGATCGTATCTTTACAGCCAGCTCAGCTGCTGCCTTATATAAAAGCGTTATTGATGAAGGGCTTATCAGTCGTCTGGATCATGCCGCCTATTTAGGTCGCGAACTGGCTCATGCTGAAAATGCATTGCATAGCAAAGAAAACTATGTGCAGGACAGGGCACCAGGTGAACTAAAACAGGAGGACCTGAAGGCTTCAAGTGATAGTGAGTGCCAGTCCGATAAGTGTGAATCATGCAATTAAAACGCTCTATTACCTTGCTCCTGCTGATAATTATAGTAGCTGTATTTATATGGATACTTTCGCAACCAGGAGCAACACCAGATAACTTGTCCACACAGCTGGATGGTCCAGCGGTAATTTTATTTCGGGGGGATAACAGTCCCAGTTGTCAGGCTATACATCAATTGGTTGATCAGGCAGAAGTTCGTTACGGCAATCAAATCAACTTCGTCCAAACTGACTGGTCAGTCAACAATCCATTAATAAAAAAATACCAGATACGTTTTCTGCCTACGGTTGTATTTGTTGATTACAAAAACACTGAAGCATTGCGGATTATAGGTGAAAGTCCCACAGTGCAACAAAAACTAAAGTATGCATTGACACAATTAGAGCACCTACTTGGGCCTTAATTTATGGATGCATTTGCAGAGTGGCTAACACCATTTTTATCCGGGGACTCATTGCTGGTTTTACCGCTGGTTATATTAGGTGGTCTGATCACGGCTTTTAATCCATGTTGCTTACCTATGTACCCGGCCGTGTTTGGGTTTATCGGCGGAATCTGTTGCAAAAATAACACTGTTTCAAGAAGTTTAGATAGTCAAAATACATCGCAATCATCTGAAGCCAGGCCAATGGTTAGTATCACATTTTTGTTTATATTAGGCATGGCCACAGCAACCAGCATTATGGGTATGTTAACTGCTGGACTTGGTTGGGTGTTTGGACAGTTTGATACGCGGTTGCTCAGGATGATAGCAGTGGTACCGCTATTAATGGGATTGAACCTGCTTGGTATTTTACCCATTCAGTTACCCGCATGGCATAGCACTAAGTTACATGTTATTGCTGGCAAAAACCTTAAACATAAAATAACGGCATTCAGTGCTGGTTTGTTGTTTTCGCTGGCAATTGCGCCATGTGCAACACCTGTTTTACTTGGTATTCTGACTCTTGTCGCAATGAAAGGGGATGTGGCTTACGGAAGTATTCTGATGTTTATTTACGGCTTGGGAGCGGGCATGCCTTTACTTCTTGTTGGATATGGCTTTAAAAAGTCGCAGAAATGGCTTTTCATGCCTCTTCATCAAAAATGGTTGCGATGTATATCTGGCTTACTGCTGATTGGTACCAGTATTTATATTGTATGGTAGGGGTAACTTTTGTGAAATGTCCGCTAAAGGGTTTGCCGCCTCTCACATCAATCTCACGACAGTCCGTTAAGGGTCGTATGCAGAAGTCAGGTTAATAGTTGCGTAGTTGCCATCTCCGATGGCTAATCCGAGCTACAAAACCTGCGAGTTCATGCCAGGAGCCTGTCGGAATGACAAAATTTATATATGACTTCATTATCGGCATGATTAATGCTTTTATGGCTAAACTAAAGCTTTTCCAAGCGGATTCATAACGATGCGAAACGAGCTGATTCGAAATGCCAAACAAAAATAAAATATTACTTAAGAAAGCCCAACATCAGCATCAGATGGGCAAACTGGGAGATGCTCAGGCCCTCTATCAAAAACTGCTTAAGCTGGAACCTGACAATGGTGAGGCCTACTACGCGCTCGGCCGGCTCCTTAAAAATGCGAACCACTTGCAGGAAGCCGTGCGTTATTTTGAAAAGGCCATCACGCTGGGGGTGAGAAGTGCCGAGATCTTCGCCGAGCTCGCCCATACAATGATCGAGCTTTCCCGTTTCCATGATGCCCTGCCCATGGCTAAAGCTGCCGTTACACTCAATCCGGACAATATTCAGGGCCTACGTTCACTTATGCTGTCACTATTTTCCCTGGGCCAGTACGAGCAAGCACGTATAGTCGGACAACAACTGCTCTCCAGATCATCAGATAATGCGGAAGACCATATACAGTTCGCCAGGATCAATGCCGATTCCAATCACTATATAGCCGCCATAGAACACGCCAACAAGGCCATCAGTCTCAATCCTGATGTTAAAAATGCCAATCAAGTTCTATGCGCAGCTTATATAAGCCTGCACAGATGGGATGAAGCCATGGAGATAGCCAATCACGCGCTTGAGATCGAACCGGGCAATCCTTCTTTTATAGTTATGAAGGCCTCTATTATGGAGCGCCAGGGACAATTCAAAGATGCCTACGCACTGATAAAACCACTGCTCAGGAACGGTCAGAGTAACTATAGCGGAGCCATTCATCTTTATGCCAGGCTGGCTAAACGCTTCAATAAGCAATACGATGCAGTGAAACGACTGGAAAAACTGCTGTCGGTAGAACAGCTTCCGGTCAGTATACTCAACAACGCGTCCAGCCTGCTGGGCGAGGCCTATGATGATCTCGGCCAGTATGACAAGGCCTTTAGCGCCATCGATAAGGCTAACAGGGTCAAACCGCATCGTTATAACGACCAGAACCATGAAATATATATCCGCACAATCATGGAGGTGTTCACAAAGGAACGCCTGCAACATAGTCCTGTGGCCACACACGGTTCAAAGCGGCCAATCTTTATCGTCGGCATGCCCCGTTCAGGTACCAGTCTGACCGAAAAGATACTCGCCAGACACCCGGAGGTGTTCGCTGGTGGTGAGCTTAAACATATAAGATATATTGCTGATAATGAATTACTGAAGATCCTGAATACGAATAAGCTTTTCCCCGATTACCTGCCAGACCTTTCAACAGACTCTGTCAATCAGGCAGCTGAATGCTACCTTGATCATATTGACCAGTTGGTGCCAGATAATGAGACTCACGTTACCGACAAGATGCCAATGAATTTCACCTATCTCGGCCTCATCGCCCTGCTTTTTCCGCAGGCCCGTATTATCCATTGCACACGCGACCCACTAGATACCGGACTCTCATGCTATTTCATGAATTTTGCCAACATTGATCACATGGGTTTTACTCAGGACTTGAAGACCATTGGCCATTACTACAAGCGCTACGAAAAGCTCATGAACCACTGGCACCAGGTCCTGTCCTCCCCCATCTACGACCTCTCGTATGAGGCACTGGTCAGCAACCCCGATACCGAGATACGAAAGCTGCTGGAGTTTTGTGAATTACCCTGGCACCCTGACTGTCTGAGCCCACATAAATCCAGAGAAGACACTAAAACCGCCAGTTACAACCAGGTGCGCCAACCAATTAATACCCAGTCGATCGAACGCTGGAGGCACTATGAGAAACACTTACAACCGTTGAAAGAGGCGCTTGGTCTTAAATAACAGGCCCAGGCTGATACATACGATATATTACGATTAGTAATTTGTTGTTATAGCGTTCTTAAAAAACGCCTCTTACTGCAGACTGATCATCATCAATGAATTTGTCGGACTAGCGCAGCTGCGCGTAATCCGACGCGGGGCCTAAACATGGGCACGTCGGATTCACCTGGCCTCGGAGCATGAAAAGTGTCTGCTTTCAGGCGCGGAGACAGGAATTTCTTATATGTCCGCTTCTGGCTTTTCCAGCCCTTACATTGGGACACTCTAAATGACCGCTCCAGGGTGATAGCGTTCAATTTATACGTTCAAATAACTATAAACTTTCCAACACTTTCATCTTTCACTTTCATGTGCAGATTTCATCGGCTAGAAGCAAAACCAAGCACGGTTACATACAGCTCATCATTGAGTTTCTGACTGATCATCGACTGCAGTCGTCGTCCCAGTTCCGCCTGCTGCAGGGCCGCCACTTTAAAGCGGAATGACTGGCTGCCCAGCACGCGCGCTCCCTGTTTCAATTGCAGATCCAGTACCGCCCGTTGCCAGTACCAGCCCTGTTGCAAACCCAGATCATTCACATCCAGTTGCGCTTCCAGTTTATAGTCACCCTGTTCACGCGCACTAAATCCCGCATTGGCCATGGCGGATAACAGTGTTTTTTCAAGTTTGACCGAGGCCGTATCACCGGCAATCACCAGCGACAACGACAAACCCTGCAACGCCTGCTCAAGCAACAGATTCAGCTCAGACATATTCCATGGCGCTTCATCGCCGAGGCCATGAAGGTCGATGATTTTCAACATTGACTGCAGCGTCTGACGTTGCTGCTGTAATTCAATTGCCTGATTAATATATGAGACACGTTGCAGTCGGTCGTTTGTTAGCTGCTGTTGCTTGAGTAACACACGGCTTTGCTCATCCAGCTGCAACATTTCATCGTATAAATTATTTTTTGCCTGCACACGATTGAGTTCGGCCAGTGCATGATAAAGCTGAAGCGACTGATCATGCCAGACCTCACTGATCACTGCGCCCTTGATCACCACATCGGATTTTATCTGCACACGTTGTGTCAGCTGGTGAGCCTGTTCAATGCTTTCCTCACCCAGTGCGATGCGCACCTGAGTCGCCGACTGACGACTGGTAACATCACTGATCTGCGCCTGGAAAATTTTCGCCAGATTAGCCAGCGCTCTGTCCCTGGCCAGTTCAATATTCGACGCTGTACCGGTGGCGGATAAAACACGCTGGCCATTATCCCGGCGCTGATTCTGCACCCAGTCCGGTGCTGTATCGGCCTGTACATTAAACGCCAGTAACCACGGGCTAAAAATAATTAACAGCGTTTTAATCATAGTCTGCCTTCATACTCGGCCTTATCGATGCATATGCAATGGAAAAATCGGAACAATCAATAAACGTCCCGGCCCGCTAACACTCTCTGCCGAGAGCACCGGTTTTGTCCAGCGCCTGTTGACGATTACTTTTTCACCGGCTTTCAGTTCAATTTCAGTCTGGAATGCACTGCTGTTTGCTGCATGCGAAGATAAGCCCAGCTGATAACGCCCCGGCTGCAATGGAATACGCGCCAGTTCAATCTGCTGAGGCAGCGTATTCCAGCCACGGGTATCGGCAATTTCAGAGCCCATATTAAAGGCCATCAAGGCCAGCTGTGCGACTGAACCGGAATTTTTCGCCGCATTGCGTTCCGATTTTTTCTTGATCGCAGCACGCGCAATGGCACGTGCGGTAATCAGTGGCAGTTTTTCTTGCAGCGAGGCACGTGCCATGGCATCGATATCGGCAACGACCTGGGTCGTGTAATCCTGTTCTGCAATCTGAAGCTGTGTATTGCCAGGCAGCAAGGGTGGGCGCGGATAGGATGGCACCGCGATGCGCACCATTGAGGACAATTCACTGGACCAGGTCTGCAGCACAATCTGTTCCCGTTGCGGCACCATGCCTTTTTCCAGTATAACGATAATTTCTGCCTGTTTCCGGTTTGTGTTTGGCTTGAAATCATTCATCGCAAACTGCTTTTTATACACCGCCAGTTCATCCTGCATGCCCATTAAAGTCAGGCTGCGCAACAGATCTTTTTTCAGCTGCAAGGGCACATCGAGGCGGTATTTATACTGGGTATTTTTATAGGCATCCACCGCCTTTCGGTAGGCCACGGTGGCCTCACTCTGCTCACCCAGCATTTCAAACAGAATGGCAGAGAAGTAGCGCATAAACGCCACATCATCCTTCGGCTCGCCCCATTCATTCAGCTTTACCTGCGACTGCAGCAATTCGACACGGGCCGAATCCGGCTGCTGCAGGCTGAGATAATTCAACGCCATATACAGGTGCAACAACACCTGCTCAAAACGTTCGCCCTGATAACTGATGGTTTCATCATTGAGCAGCATGGCGCCGGTCTGTTCACTGATCGAGGTGGCATAGAGCGCATCGATCTGTTGTTTGGCGATTTCCAGTGCCTGGTTGCTGGCTTCATAATCACCACTCAGGCGCAACAGCATCCCCAGGTTGAGGTTTTCCATCACCCCTTTTGGTGACGATTGACGGGCGCGTTCTGCTTCCGCCAGCGCCGCCAGATAATTTCCCGCATAAAGCTGCTGACGCATCTCGGCGGTTTTAAGCGCACTGGTGGCACAGCCCTGTAAAAACAGGATGCTTAATACGATCAATGATGCTTTAAAAAAGGAAAACAAATGCTTGCTCTTTAAGCCGACGAACTCTGTCGATTGCGCCACAGGTGCACTGATTATGTATTAGATAATCGGCAATAAAAATAACCATCAGCCCGGGCATTCAGGCTGCCGCACACGACAGCGGCAGTGAATGCAGCGAACTGATTCGTTCAGCTGCGTATGCCTATGGACGCCAACCACTCTTCTGGATGGTTTTCTTGATTTTTTTCTGGCCGATCCACACCTTGCGGTTGCTCAGCATATCGATCAGGGTCAGATCAACCTGATAGAATCGCGCCTGCTCGCCTTTAACTGCATCCACAATGGTATTGATGGTGCCCTGCAACATGAAATCGGCGCCGGTTTCCTGGCCCATCGCCTTGCGGGTTTCCTCGCGGGCGTTCAGATCCTGATCAACTCGCTCATCACGCACCGCGGTACGCTCGGTGGCTGAGGCAACAAAATCGATTTCACCGGAGTTGATCAGCTCCCGCTCCAGATCACTGATAAAGGTCCGGGTATTGATATGCTCATGGCTGAGGTTGCGAATTTCCCCCACAATCACCGTGGGTGGGCGCTTGTGCACCCGGGTGAAGTTACTTACCCAGGGACGGGACAACACGTCATCGATCATTTCCCGGGACACCAGGCGCGAGTCGGTATCATTCCACTGACCACTGAGATCGGTCACCGTATCAGTATCAACCCGGGTCACCTTGGTGCCGCAGGCGCTGCTTAATATCATCAGCGTGAATAAAAACAGCAGGCCCAGTGTACGCCCGAGTCTGTTATGCATCGTTGCCGCACTGGCGGATCTGGCGAATAAGGTACGCTGAGGTAAGGACATAGTGTTCTCCGTTTTGACAGGTAATTGCGGTTTGCATTTTTATACCATTAATTATCTTTAAAAACAGTCTTTTGAGACAGATTTTATGGTATCTTGCCGGCCATGAAAGTCGTTGACACTATACTACATGGCCGCTGGGTGCTGCCGGTTAATGATACAGATGAGCTGTTGCACGATCACTCGGTGGTGATTGATGATGGACGCATCAGCGCGATTCTGCCGACCACTGAAGCCAGACAGAGCTTCAGTGCCAGTATTGAAAAAACCTATACGCAGCATTTGTTAATGCCGGGTTTGATCAATGCACACACCCATAGTTCGATGAACCTGTTTCGCGGCATGTCCGATGATCTGGCGCTGGATGAGTGGCTTAATCAGCACATCTGGCCGGCTGAAGCGAAATGGGTCGGCGAGCAGTTTGTACAGGATGGTTCGCAACTGGCAATGGCGGAAATGCTGCGCTCCGGCACCACCTGCTTTAATGACATGTACTTTTTCCCCGATGTTACCGCACGACTGGCCAGAGACATCGGCATGCGCGCCTGTATCGGCCTGATCGCCATCGACTTCCCCAGCGCCTGGGCGAGCAATGCCAACGACTACATCGACAAGGGCCTGCAGCTGCGCGACCATTTCCGCAGTGACAGCCTGATCCACACCCCGTTCGCACCCCATGCACCTTATACGCTGAGCGATGAACCGCTGAGCCGGATTCGCATGCTGGCGGATGAAATGGACCTGCCGGTACATATCCATCTGCATGAAACCGCCTGTGAAGTCGAACAGTCAGTCAAACAGTACGGCATGCGCCCGCTGCAGCGTCTACATGAACTGGGGCTGGTATCCCCTAATCTGCTGGCGGTGCATTTCACCCAGGCCAGTGATGAAGACATCGCCCTGCTGGCAGAATCCGGCAGCCATGTGGTGCACTGCCCGGAATCCAACCTCAAACTGGCCAGCGGTTTCTGCCCGGTAAAAAAACTGATGGATGCGGGTATCAATGTTGCGCTGGGCACCGATGGCGCGGCGAGCAATAACGACCTCAGCATGATCGGTGAAATGCACAGCGCCAGCCTGCTGGCAAAAGCAGTCAGCCAGGATCCCACCGCGCTGAATGCCATGCAGACCGTGAGAATGGCCACCATTAACGGTGCCCGCGCACTGGGGCTGGAACAGCTCACCGGCAGCCTGCAGCCAGGCAAATTTGCCGATATTATTGCGGTGGATTTCTCCGCACTGGAAATGCAGCCGGTGTATGACCCGGTGGCCAATCTGGTTTACAGCGGTAATCGCCAGCAAATCAGCGATGTCTGGGTGGCTGGCCGCCACCTGCTGAAAGACCGTCAGCTGACCACCCTGGATGAGGCGGCTCTGCTGCGCAAATGCCAGCAATGGAACGATAAAATACAGGCCACCGACCAGAGCACAGGCGGAAAGAGCTGATTATCCGCTTTAACACGAACCCTGAAACAGCCCGAACAACAAGCCAGACAGACATCACTATGAGCACACTCAATATAGACCACACCGAAATCGCCAAATTTGAAGCCCTGGCCAACCGCTGGTGGGACAAGCAGGGCGAATTCAAACCGCTGCACGACATCAACCCGCTGCGCCTGCACTATATCGATGAACGGGTACAACTGAATGGCAAACGGGTGCTGGATGTGGGCTGCGGTGGCGGCATCCTGTCCGAGAGCATGGCGCACAGAGGTGCCCGGGTCACCGGCATCGACATGGGTAAGGCGCCGCTGTCGGTGGCCAGACTGCATGCGATGGAAACCGATGTCGAGATCGATTACCAGCAGATCACCGTAGAAGAACTGGCGGCCCAGCAACCGGGGGCCTTCGATGCGGTCAGCTGTATGGAAATGCTCGAACATGTGCCCGACCCGTCATCGGTGATTCAGGCCTGCCAGACGCTGGTGAAACCCGGCGGCTCGGTGTTTTTCTCCACCATTAACCGCAACCCCAAAGCCTACCTGTTTGCGGTGATCGGTGCCGAGTACCTGCTTAAAATGCTGCCCAGAGGCACCCATGACTATGCCCGCTTTATCAAGCCCTCGGAGCTGGATGAATGGGCACGCATGGCCGAGCTGGAACTGAAGCACATCACCGGCCTGAGCTATAACCCGCTCACTAAAAACTACAAACTGGGGCGTGACGTGGATGTGAATTACATGACCCACTACCTGGCCGCCATCGACACCAGCACAGCACAGGCCGATTAATGCAGCAGATAAAAACCGTGCTGTTTGACCTGGATGGCACCCTGATCGACACCGCGCCGGATATGGCCCATGCCCTCAACCTGTTACTGGGCGAGGAGCAATGTGACACCCTGCCCTATGAATCGATACGCCCGGTGGTCTCCAACGGCAGTGCCGCGTTGGTGGAACTGGGCTTTCCCGATGTCAGCGAGCCGTCCAGGCTGGAACACCTCAAGCAGCGCTACCTTGAGATCTATCAGGCCAACCTGTGTGTGCACTCGAGCCTGTTTCCCGGCATGGCGCAGCTGATCGAACAGCTGGAACAGAATAATCGAAACTGGGGCGTGGTCACCAACAAACCGGGCTGGCTCACCGATCCACTGATGCGTCAGCTGGAGCTGTACACGCGCGCTGCCTGTGTAATCAGTGGTGACACCACCGCCAACCGCAAGCCCCACCCCGAGCCCATGTACCTGGCCTGTAAACAGACAGGATCAAGCGCACAACAGTGCCTGTATATTGGTGACGCACAGCGTGATATTCAGGCCGGGCGTAATGCCGGCATGCACACCATGATTGCCTGCTATGGCTATATCGGTGACTGGGAAAATCTCGATGCCTGGGGTGCAGATTACCGTATCGAGCAGCCGCTGGATGTACTGGAACTGCTTGAATTAACCTCCCCGGCACTCTAAAAAAACACCTGGCACATAGCTATAATTAACATTAAAATAATATTGCATATTACTGTTTTATATATATTTATTTAAAGTAATTACAGAATTTTTACAATCATCACTGGCACTCGAACCGCTGCGCCGTTATTATGCGCGCCTATAGTGCCAGGCTGAATTTCTGCACCCTGTTTAAGGCGCCTGTGAATAATTATTCAGAGATGCCCCGGCCTTCTCAACCCGTTCAAACGAGAGGAACTTAACTTGGAATTTAAAGACATTAACCAGCTTGAAGCCGCCGCCGGCGGTGGTCGCAGAGAAACCATCCGCTTTGGCATGGCGATGCTGTTTATCGTTGGCATAATGCTCTACACCGGTGCCAGCATCGGTAATATTGAAAATGCCTTTCTGCTGATTGCTGCCGCCATGATCGGTGGCTATATGGCAATGAATATCGGCGCCAATGACGTGGCCAACAATGTCGGCCCGGCGGTTGGCTCCCGCGCCATGACCATGACCGGCGCGATTATTATTGCCGCGATTTTTGAAGCAGCGGGTGCGATTATCGCCGGCGGCGAGGTGGTCAGCACTATCAAGAAAGGCATTATTGATCCGAACATGATCTCGGATCCCAGCGTGTATATCTGGTTAATGATGGCCGCGCTGCTCGCCGGCGCCCTCTGGCTGAATATCGCCACCTACCTCGGCGCGCCGGTATCCACCACCCACTCGATTGTCGGTGGCGTACTCGGGGCCGGTATTGCCGCAGGCGGCCTGAGTATCGCCAACTGGGATCAGATGGGTAAAATTGCCGCCAGCTGGGTTATCTCGCCGGTACTGGGCGGTGCGATTGCCGCTTTCTTCCTCTATATCATCAAACGCAGTATTACCTATAAATCCGATATGAAGGATGCCGCACGTAATGTGGTGCCCATCCTGGTGGCGATTATGGCCTGGGCCTTCGCTACCTACCTGATCCTCAAAGGCCTTAAATCGGTATGGAAAGTTGATTTTCTCACCGCGACCACCATCGGTGCCGGTATAGCGGCGACGGTTTACATTATTGTACGCCCGCTGACCACCCGCGCGGCGGCAGGCATGAGCAATGACAAGGAAGGCGTCAACAAGCTGTTTACCATTCCACTGATTTTTGCCGCCGCACTGCTCAGCTTTGCCCACGGCGCGAATGACGTGGCCAACGCAGTGGGGCCACTGGCAGCAATCAATGATGCGATTACCAGTCACGGCATTTCCACCAAGGCACCGATTCCACTGTGGGTAATGCTGGTGGGCGCACTGGGTATCGCACTGGGTCTGGCACTGTACGGCCCCAAACTGATCCGCACGGTGGGTTCTGAAATTACCGAACTGGACCAGATGCGCGCCTTCAGTATTGCCATGGCCGCCTCAATCACCGTTATTGTTGCCAGCCAGCTGGGCCTGCCGGTAAGCTCCACGCACATTGCGGTGGGCGGTGTATTCGGTGTGGGCTTCTTGCGTGAATACCTGAAAACCAGCTACTCCACCATGGTGGAAGAAATCAAGGCGCATCACCATGAACAGGATGAACAGGTGATCGAGAAGTTTCTAATGGACTTCAAGAACGCGCCGCTGGAACAGAAACGCAAGATGCTGAAACAGCTGAAGCAGCATTCAGCCAAGGCCGACCTGACCAAGAAGGAGCGCAAGAAACTGCGCAAGCTGTACAAGCACGAACTGGTGAAGCGCTCGCAGTTTATGAAAATTGCCGCCGCCTGGGTGATTACCGTGCCCGCCTCGGCGCTGATTGCCGCAGTGCTGTATTTCGCCATTCGTGGCATGCTGCTGCCCTGACAGGCAGCTTCAGATCAGCTGATCCAGTTAACAGCAACGACCTGCATGGACGCAGCTCGAGCTGAATTATGCGCCAGCCAATAACATCATTTTATTCACTTCATAAACTATATATATGCATTGGGCAAAACTTGACCACTATATATGGTGGTTTATCGCTGCGTTAACTGCATAGTATGCAGCCAGATCACACCGTTTATCCATAAAAATGCAACTCATTGAATTTTTTTTAAAACGCCGCAAAGCGCGTCAGCACGGCGTTTGTTGAATATCCACTGGAATTAATCACAACTTATCCCCAGAAAAACCCACAGCCATGATTTGAAACCACAACATCTTGTGGTAATTTATTCGCAGACCACTATATAAGCATAATTATCTGCTTATAAACCCGGCTCGAATTAACCGGCTAAACCACGCGACTAGCCAATTGTCGATGAGCCAATTGTCGATGAGCCTTCCGGACTGTGCCACAGCGACAGCCGGATGCCCGGTAGATTTATCGACCTGAAGACGTCAGATTTAGACATAATTAAAACTAAAGCAATAACCCGTAAGGATAAATGAATGAGTGCTCCCCAACTGCAGGCCGTTCCTAACAATATAAATGAAGTGCCTTATCAGGCCGCCTCCCTGGATATCTGGGATACCAAGTACCGTCTGAAAACCAAAACCGGCGAAGCGGTTGATCAGTCGATTGACGAAACCTTCGCGCGGGTTGCCAGAGCACTGGCCGATGTTGAAACCAGCGCCGAGCTGCGCAAACAGTGGCACGAGAAATTCCTCTGGGCATTGCGTCACGGCGCGATCCCCGCCGGACGCATTATTTCCAATGCCGGCGCACTGGAACACAAGCCGGCCACCTCCACCATAAACTGCACGGTTTCCGGCAGCATCACCGACTCCATGGACGGCATTCTGGAAAAGGTACACGAGGCGGGTCTGACCCTGAAAGCCGGTTGCGGCATTGGCTATGAATTCTCCACCCTGCGCCCCAGAGGCGGTTATGTGTCCGGTGCCGGCGCCTACACCTCGGGCCCGCTGTCGTTTATGGATATCTACGACAAGATGTGTTTCACCGTGTCCTCTGCCGGTGGCCGCCGTGGCGCACAGATGGCGACCTTCGACGTGGGTCACCCCGATGTATTCGACTTTATCCGTGCCAAGCGCGAGAACGGTCGTCTGCGCCAGTTCAACCTGTCGCTGCTGATTACCGTGGAATTCGTGGAAGCGGTTAAAGCCGATGGTGAATGGCCACTGGCCTTCCCCATCACCACCACCGAATGCGCGCAGGACGGCCTGGACCTGAACGATGCCTCCAAAGTGATCTGGCGTGAGTGGCCCATCAAGGGCGATTACATCACCAATGACACCGGCCTCACCGCCTGCCGCATTACCCGCGTGGTGCCTGCACGTCGTCTGTGGGACAGCATTATGGCGTCCACCTACGACTACGCCGAGCCCGGCTTTATCCTCATCGATAAAGTCAATGAAATGAACAATAACTGGTTCTGCGAAAATATCCGCGCCACCAACCCCTGTGGTGAACAGCCATTACCTCCTTACGGCAGCTGCCTGCTGGGTTCGGTTAACCTGACCCGTTTTGTTCAACACCCGTTTACCAGCAAGGCCAGCTTCGACTGGGAAAACTACGCCAAAACCGTCAGCATCTTTACCCGCATGCTCGACAATGTGGTGGAAATCAATGGCCTGCCACTGCCGCAGCAGCGCGATGAAATCACCAAGAAGCGTCGCCATGGCATGGGCTATCTGGGGCTGGGTTCTACCCTGACCATGATGGGCATTAAATACGGTTCAGAGGATTCACTCGAGTTTACCGACAAGGTAACCCGTGAAATGGCACTGCAGGGCTGGCGCACCGGTCTGGAGCTGGCGAAAGAAAAAGGCCCGGCGCCGATCCTGGAAGAAGATTTCGAAGTCACCCAGGCGATGCTCTACAAGCGCCCTGAAATGCTGGATGACGGCTACAAGGTCGGCGACATGGTCAAGGGCAAGGTGCTGCACGCAAAATACAGCCGCTATATGCAACGCATTGCCGAGGTTGACCCCGAACTGGCGGAGGCACTGGCAGAACACGGTTGTCGCTTTACCCACCACAGCTCGATTGCCCCCACCGGCACCATTTCGCTGTCACTGGCCAACAATGCCAGCAACGGTATCGAGCCCAGCTTCGCCCATCATTATTCACGTAACGTGATTCGTGAGGGTAAAAAGTCGAAAGAGAAAGTTGATGTCTTCTCCTTCGAGCTGCTCGCCTATCGCGCGATGATTAACCCGAAAGCGATGCCGTTCAGTGACAAGGAAGATGAAAAACTGCCGGACTACTTTATTTCCTCGGAAAATATCGCGCCCAAACAGCATGTCGATATCCAGGCCGCGGCACAGAAATGGATTGACTCATCCATTTCCAAAACCGCCAATGTACCCACCGAATATCCATTCGAAGACTTCAAGGATATCTACGAGTACGCCTACGACATGGACCTGAAAGGCTGCACCACCTTCCGCTTTAACCCGGAAGTGTTCCAGGGCGTGCTGGTACAGGACAAGGATCTGGAAAACACCACCTACCAGTTCACCCTGGATGATGGTTCCACCGTAGAGTTAAAAGGTAATCAGGAAATCGAATACGACGGTGAAATCCACACCGCCGCCAATTTATTCGATGCGCTGAAAGAAGGTTATTACGGCAAGTTCTAATCTTCGCAAAAGGTTTGTCGCAAGCACCGGGTGCGCATATAAAAAACACAAGATGCGAGCCGGGTTCACAGAACACACGGGCATCCGATGTTTGCGCTTTTAAATAAGAGTCATACAGCTGTGAAACACCCCGCAGCTGTAGAGACGAGACAGTATTGAGACCAGACTATGAGCACTGCAACACAGGAAAACCCCAAGGAAAAACCCATGGCCACCAGAATCGATAAAAAAATCGTTGATTTCAAGGTTGTAAAAAAAGAACCGGAGGTGGTTGAGCCGGTTAAGCCGATTGAACCGGAGAAGATGCATGAAAACGTTGAACGCCCTGACATGCTGCTGGGTTCAACCTATAAAATCAAAACCCCGTTATCGGAACATGCACTGTATGTCACCATTAACGATGTCATCCTCAACCAGGACACCGACCACGAAACCCGCCAGCCCTACGAGATCTTTATCAACTCGAAGAGCATGGACCAGTTTCAATGGGTGGTTGCACTCACCCGGGTTATCTCCGCGGTGTTCCGCAAGGGTGGCGATGTCTGCTTCCTGGTCGAAGAACTGAAAGCGGTATTCGACCCACAGGGCGGCTACTTCAAGAAAGGCGGCAAGTTTATGCCCTCACTGGTGGCGGAAATCGGTGATGCGATTGAATCGCATATGAAGATGATCGGCCTGATCAAGGACGACGGCCCCGATGAACACCAGCGTAAACTGATGGCCGCAAAACGCGCCGAATACGAAACCAAGCGCGAAGTCGCGGTCGAGTCCTGTGACGATGATGCAGGCACCAGCTTCCCCGAAGGCGCGCAACTGTGCAAGAAATGCCACACCAAGGCCACCATTATGATGGATGGTTGTATGACCTGCCTTAACTGTGGCGATTCGAAATGTGGGTGAGTTGGAATCGAACAGACTTAATGTCTGTTCGCAGTTCAACAAACGACCAGCATGGATGCTGGGCCGGACACCCTGCCTCATGGACGAGTACTTGTCGCATCATTAAAATCCGATAGTTTTATAAGAACACTGACTTTTTAATGGCTAACAGCTGACACGGACGGTTGATAAAAATAAAACAAAAAATGAACAAACACGAACTCAAGACCTGCCCACACTGCAACACCTCATTCGAGTGCAAAAGTGGCGACATTATCAATTGCCAGTGTGATCAGATTTCGCTGACAAGTGCACAACGTGAATATATCAGCCAGCATTATGATGACTGCCTGTGTAGCAACTGCCTGGCTGAATTGCGCCAGAGCTATAATCACTGGCAGCACCAGCAAAATATACAGGCTATAACTCGGCATCATTAAATGGCCGGAAGTGAATGGAGACCTCTAGATTCATCAAATAATGGACGATAAAATATGGAAATTACCAAAACCCTGCAACCGGGCGACATGGGTACGCTAAACCTGCTCGATACCTACGGCGAACAGCTGGTTTGTGTGCGTTACCGGTCTGACGAAAAAAGCCAGAAACGCTACACCACCGTCGAGCTCATCGTCAACGAAAAGCCCATGCAGCGTCGCACACCTCGCTACTCTGTGCTAATAAAGATCAAGTTCGAAGAAACTGAACTCAGAAATCGCGTCAAAGCAGCCGGCGCGCGCTGGAACAGCCAGGAAAAAGCCTGGCTGATGGACTACAGGCTAGCCACGAAAATGAAACTAAAAAATCGAATTATCAGAAAAATGATAAAAACGGATGACTAGATGTAGGCATACATATCCAGATATAGACGTTTATGGCTATATACAGTCATTATGTCTATATTTAGTAATCCGTCTATATCACTGTTATGTTTAAAAGATTATGAATGAAGGACAACTAGGTTTATATATATTTTCATTCATATGTATTGCAAGCGCTATGACGTCACATTGGCGCATTCAATCATATTGGCTAGCTACTATTGTTTCTACAGTCGTATCGGCAATATTATTTCAGGTTATTGCGTATATTGATTTGGGTTACTTAGATCCGTTCTTTATTATGGCAATGATAACCTCAAGTGCAGCCGCTTTTACAATATCAGCATTTATAGGTGCATTTTTTACAAAACATCGCCATAAACGGAAAGAAGCGCAATGATAAAAAACATAACAATACGCTCAAGTCGTGCGCAAAAAGCACACACTGGGACCAAGCAAACAGCTCGCTTGGCCCCTTAGCTCGGCGTTAGCGTCCAATATGAATACATACTCATTTGCAAAACAAGTACTAGAAATGTGGGGAATACAAGTCAAAGACATACCCGAGTCCACTGAGCAAGAGAGTGACTTCCTTGCGTATTTTGATTCATGTACTGTTTTAATTGAGGAAAAAACAAAATTAGATAATCCAGACGATCTCACTGAAAGACATAAAGTATTATCTAGTGGTCAGGTTCACGGCACCAATATTTCGCTACATTCAAACAATCGCATTTCCGGCATTATTGGTAAGGCCGCAAGCCAATTGGAGTCATCTTCAAAATATGATCATGATTTAAGAATAATCTGGTTTACAGGCATAGGAGTGAATCATGAAGCTCAATATGAACAGTTCATTTCTACTATTTACGGTTCAACAAAAATTATTGAAATGAACAACAACTCATTAACAGATTGTTATTTTTTCAGAAACAGTGAATTCTTTCGCTATTCCAACACTATCGACGGAGCGGTTGCTGCTCATACGAACGGCGAAGATATAACACTTAAATTGTGCCTAAATCCGCTTTCAAGAAATTATGAAGCTATAAAGTCCTCATCATTATCCACCAAATTTGGCACTGCTGTAACTGATCCTTGTGAATTAGAGTCAAGTGGCCATGCATACATAGTCGATGGTGATATTAATAGAAAAGACCAACAAGCCGTGTTTAATTATTTACAGTCAAAATATAATACTGAGCCATTAAACAACATGGACTTTAAGTATGCGTCAGCAACAGTTCTGGTACCAAATAATGAGCGCTAACAATCACATCAACCCCGACAGTCAACCGCTACGGCCTACAAAGCAAGGCCTCCGCAGTTGCCTGCCGGTTATGTAGGCGTTATATGTAAAAGAGAAATATGGAAATCACCTTTACACAGTATATAGAAAGCACATGGGGTATTATTGCCAACCTACTAATATTTATTGTTTTTGGTTTAGCTTCTTATAATACTTATGCAAAAAGATGGAGCGCTAAATCAGGTCATTACTATACTACAGGACGTATTACTTGGTCTGAAAACTATCAAATGCAAGGACAACGACATTCGTTAGTTAGTTATTCTTACACGGTAGATGGCACTCTATATAATGGCGAAATATATGTCTCGCCATTTCGGGCAAAAAAAATAGTTGAAGAAAACCCAAAGGGAAAAGAACTAACTGTCTATTACTCAAAAAAAGACCCTGGTTTTTCTAAAGCATATAAACCACCTAATCATTTAAATATAATTGGCAAGTCTGTAATACAGTATTTACTGATACCAACTGTACTGGTTAATATAGTAACTATCTATTTCTATTGGTTAATAAATGCAAGCAAATGAAACATATAACAATACGGTCAAGCTCGCATGTGCAAAAGCTGCACATGCTTGGACTCCGCTAACGCTCCGCCACTTACCTCAGCGTTAGAGCAACAAGAATGAATAAAACTGACAAGATACTTTTTATTGTGTCGCACTTTCTTGTTTTCATATCCTTATATCTATCAATCCAAATCTCGTATTCAGCTCCTCAATTTGAATCAATGTTTATATCTTTTGGTGCCAATCTACCTGAGAACACAAAAGCTGTATTAAAATATCATTATATTGGTTTAATTATTCCCTTCATGGCTTTCTTTGCTTTAATTTATATTTTTAAATCAAATGCAACAAAAGCATTAAGACACACAATATATTTATTCTCTTTAATTACATTCATCCTTACAATTATATGGCATTACTATACAGTAGACGTTTTGTATACCCCTATATTCCTAATGGGTGAACAATAAATGCTCTAACAAGTAAATAAACGCCGACCAAAAACCCGTTGCTTAAATTAGCCTATTTTATGTACACTATTAAACACAACAACTATAAATCGCACTACCGGGTTTTTGGCCGGTTATTAGGGCGTTAGCGGTAAAAAATATGGACATTAAACTCGCGTTTTTTCTTATAGCAATAATTGTTTCTGGTTGTGTAAGCAACTCGCAACCTACCAATCCTATAGAATTCTCTGATTCAACGAAATTATCAGATCTTGCTGGCACATATCGAAATCAAGGAGATCCTGACGGGTATATATCAGATATTTTATGGGGGTGGGTATATCCTTCTGGCACACCTATTGAGCATAAAGAAATTGAATTAATAAATGTCAGTGTAATTAAAGACACCATAACGGTTAAAGCAATCCGCAATAACTGCTCAACTTATATAGCCAAATATGAGCATGGAACTGATTTTGAAATATCTGACGGAAAAATTATATTACGTAAAGAATTAAGAGGGGGTGGTGAGGCTATGCTCGTTGGCCCAATCTATATTAATATCTCAATTGGTTTAGATACAGAAGGGCATGGTAAGTACAAAAATTATAACGCATCCGCCGGGTTATTTTTGTGGTTAGTCCCTATTGCACAATCAAGTAACACAGAACAGAAATTCACTAAATTAAATATTACAAACACATATCTACCATGCAAAGCCACTAATCGGGTAGCCGGAGGTTTCTAACCCCCAGCCCCCACAACACCCTGCATGCGGCTCCGCACAGGGCGTTTCACTTAGAATGGTGAAGCTTGATCCATCCATCGCGTAACGAATAAAGCCCCTGAGATTTTAGATAAGCATTAGATAATGCCTGTTGTATTCCCGGTGTTTTCGAACTACGCCATGGGCCTTTGCTGGTAATGCCACATGCAACTGCTAACCGAACATGAACGCCCAGTCTCATCAAACTTCTTACTTTGGTGCGTGGCTTTCGCCACTGACGCCAGTAGGCCATGCGAACTCTGCGCCGTATCCAATGATCCAGATCGACGAAAATAATAGGGGACAGACCACGGTTTTTAGCGAGATCTATTCATAACCCTGGTATGTCACCTATTTTACTTAGAAGCTCTGAACTATGATGAATTTTCTTTTTTTAGTGCTCGGCGTCGGCTTGCTTACCGTTGGTGGTGAAGCTTTGATTCGAGGCGCGTTGTCTACTGCAAGACGTCTCGATGTATCGCCATTGCTAAGCGGTCTCGTTATCGTAGGCTTCGGCACTTCTGCGCCAGAGTTGGTGGTCTCTGTAGATGCAGCATTAAATCAGCGACCGGATATTGCTATTGGCAACGTCGTGGGTAGCAATATCGGCAATATTTTTCTGATTCTGGGGATATGTGCCCTGATCACGCCGCTCGCAGTCAAACCCCTGGCGCTACGCCGAGATGCAATCACGGTTGTAGCGGCAAGCATATTATTTCTGCTTCTGGTCGGTGGAAGCGCGCTGGGTCCTGCTGACGCCGTAATTTTCTTGATGGCCTTACTGGCTTACTTAGTATGGGCATACTGGAGCGAAAGCGTCCACGCCGCACCTTCTGCGGAACTTCACAAAGCCGAGGCTGAAGAACTTACCACTCTACCGAAATCAGTGGCATGGATTGTAACGACTGTGATTATTGGTCTGCTGCTGTTAATTACTGGATCACAGGTACTACTTATGGGAGCCGTCGGGATTGCAGAGCACTTTGGGGTTTCCGAGGCAGTTATTGGTCTGACGTTGGTAGCAGTTGGCACATCCCTCCCAGAGCTCTCAATTTCGGTGATCGCAGCGCTGCGTAGGCACGCAGATGTGGCCGTAGGAAACATACTTGGCAGCAATATCTTTAATTTGTTGGGAATTCTAGGTGTATCCGCTCTCCTTCAGCCACTTCCAGTCAACGCAAGAATTCTGCAATTCGACCAATGGGTCATGCTGGGATCGTCTCTACTGCTGTTACTGTTCTTGTATACGGGGCGTCGCCTAAGCAGGCTGGAAGGTGGAGTACTCCTGGCTGGCTACGTAGTTTATATCGGCCTAAGTTTTACTATATACGGTGGTTAAACAGGATGAATGTATGCAGGCGACCAATTAAAAGGGAAGCTAGCCTTTAATTTAATAGAATAAACAGGAACAGAGAACAATTGTTTCTAATATTAGTAAAAATTAGTCTCTGAGCCGGTTTTTTCCTTTAATCTTAAAAACGTGTAACATAAGTTTTCAATACTGGCGCTAAAGCCAGACCTGGAATAAGAGGCTCCCCATGAAGAAAATTATCCTGAGTACCATTCTGCTTATCATTATTGCTATTGCAGGCGGTGTTTACTATGTGCTGACGAATCTTGATTCGCTGGTGGAAGATGCGATCGAGACATACGGTAGCCAGGCAACTAAAACCGCGGTTCGTGTCGATGGCGTTAGCATCTCTCTCGGCGAAGGTTCTGCTGCGATTACTGGCCTGACTGTTGGCAACCCCGCTGGATATGTGCAGCCAGATGCTTTTTCACTGGGTCAGGTGCGTGCGGGTATCGATCTTGAGTCGTTGCAGGAAGAGCCCTATGTGATTAACGAGATTGCTGTGCTTTCACCGCAGGTGTTCGTAGAAATCAACAAGGACAACAAGACAAATCTCAACGAGTTGAAAAACAATTTACTGCCAGCTAAACCCGCAGCGGAGCCATCGGCATCCACTAAAGCAGAAACGTCTTCGGGCCCGGGGCCACGGCTAATCCTACGTAAAGTACAGTTCGAAGGAGGCAAGATACTGGCGCGTGTTGCTGCGCTTGACAACAAGGAATACGAACTCGATTTACCGGCACTGAATATGTCGAACCTTGGTGGTAGCAAAGGTGCAACAGCAACAGAGCTGGCGCGTGAGATTATCACCCGACTGACCGACAGCGCCACCAAAGTTGTTAAGCAAAAGATCATTGACGGCAAACTCGCAGAGATAAAAGCACAGGCGCGTGAAAAGATTGATGCAGAAAAAGCAAAAATCGATCAGAAAATCGACGCTAAAAAAGAAGAACAGGTGCAACAGGCTAAAGACAAACTTAAAGGATTGTTTGGAGAATAAATATAACAATCAATTGTCAGCCGCCCTTCTTTAATTTATTCGCGTTAATTCGCACTCATTTGCGGACTTATGCATTTATGCTGTTGGTTAAACGGAGACAGAACCCTGCTTAAACTTTAGTCTACCCCTTAACGGGCATTCATCCCATGCCTGTTTTATGTGATGATAAACCCATCTTTTAATAACTATTTTATCTGGTCGCAAGCTGTGATACGGCATAGAGGAGCTTTAATATGTCACAAGATATTTTCAAAAAAGCCATTGAGCTAATCGATGCTGCTAATAGTGGAGACCCGAACCAGGTCACTGATGACAATGGTAAGCTGTGGCCGAAAGAGCTGCTTTATTCTTATCGTATGTCAGAAATTTTGCAGCGTTATGCACCTGAAGCAGATGACATCTGCCAGCTTGCGATCCGCTCGCAACACATTCAGCGCTGGAAATCACCCCGTAGCGCTTACCCTATGGACCGCATTGGTTATTTAAAGTGGCGCAAGGACCTGTATAAGTTTCATGCGAATACAATGGGTGAACTGATGTCGCAGGCAGGTTATGCCGCAGAGGATATTGAGCGAGCTAAAAAAATGGTTGCCAAAGTTGGCATTAAGAGTAACCCGGATACGCAGTTACTGGAAGACGTTGCTGATCTGGTGTTTATTGAATATTACCTGCTGGATTTTGCTAATAGACACCCTGATTACAGTGAAGACAAGTGGATTGAAATTATTCAGAAAACCTGGCAAAAGATGTCTGACAAAGGCCAGCAGTTTGCGCTGTCTGGTGCCATTAAATTACCTGAACCACTCGTGCCTTTGATTAATAAGGCGCTTGGAGTTAAATAAACAAGGCCAGAGATAAATTGTTCCCAATATTAGTGAAAGAATTGAAGAGTAATCAAAGGGCATCCGTGACAAATAAAAATCAATACTACAATCAATTTTCACCGCCACTTTAATATAATAAAACAATAAGAAAGGATGCATTAAACAATGATAAAAAATAAAAAATGGAGTTGCAAGTGTTTGGTTTTGGCTGGTTGAAAAACCCAATAGTTCTAACGTTGGTAATAATATTGGTTTTATTACTGGCAATACCATTTAGTCCTTTACATAAATATTATTTCCCAGATTTAAACCCCAATGCGTTCAAACTGCTTATTGAAGATAGAGCAGTAGTCAGTGACGCAGAAAATATGGTATATGCAATAAAGGGGCTAAACGCACCAGAAAACATTGAAGATGTGCATTCTTACTCAATAGATAATAGCGTCACTAAAATAAATCTGGATATTGATTTTACTAAATTAGAATGCTGGCTAAGTAGTCACCCTGAACCTGATAAGGATTGTTATACAAAGCAAGAATTAGTAAAGATCATTGACAAAAATAAAATTCTAATCGATCGCTACGTGGATATATACAAATATAACAAATTCGATTCAAATTTACAGGATAAATCATTTTCGGGTCAAAAATTAATCTCAACACATAAATTATATATGGCGAATTTGAGGTTAGAGTTCCAGAATAAAAAATCATTTCATAAAATGATTCGCGATTTTAAACATAAAAGATTTTTATTATCCCAAGATGGTTCTTTGATAGAGAAAGCTATATTTCTTGTTTTGTTAAGCTTGACTATAAACCAATTCGAGTACCATTTAATTAATTATCCAGACATAGTTAATGACCATGATAAAGAAATTTTAGATGCATTTCATGATCTCACTACGTCTGAGTTTAATATAGATGGTTTTTTGCGAAAGGAGTATGAGCTTCTAAATAACATATTTTGTTTGTACGAGAAGCTGGGAGCAAAATCTACTGTAAGTTGCGATGAAAACTCAAAAGACATGTATATTCCTGCTAAATTCTATACCAATGATTTTTACAATAAATTTCATCCTTTTAAAGAAATAATTGAATTAAATGTAATTGATCTTAATGACAAATGTCATTCCATGCGCGCTGACAATATAGACTTTTCTAAAACACTATTTTTTGGTGACATATTGTTACATTTTCCGCTTTTTCCGTCTTACCCTGGATATAAGTTGTTTTTAGGCGGAAGCTTAAAAGGATGTGAAATTATAGTTAATTTTAAAGTTAAACAAGCCAAAATACGGCTGCTAAAAGTTTATACGGAATTAATAAGCTCTAATTTAGACAAAGATACATACAATAATTATTTAAAGAATATTTTGGACAAAGATATTGCTACCGGAAAATCTTTTGTTTATAACGAAATTAAAGAACAATTAGAGTTTCCATCTAATGAATCTGAGTTATTCTCTGAATTGTCTATGCCGTTAATTAAAATAAATCGAGCAGAGAGAGAATAAGTAAGTAATAATAAGGCACTTTTTAGCACCTTTTTAATATAACACGGCCCTCATCCACCCTCGGGCCTGGCGAAGATCAGGTTGAGCTGGATATTCGAGAGCTGTTCATAGCATTTCCGCTCGGTCGAGATATCCGGGTTTTCAACCGCCAGGAGGACCACGCTGACAGTATCGCCCCGGTTCAGATCGAGGGCGAGTCGCTCGACCCCGCTTCTATTGGCCGAGATCCGATATGCTGGTCCATCCCCGCGCCGTGCAAGACTGTCGCCCGCGCCCTCTTCCAGCTGCCGGTCGCGGAACGACACTGTCTCGGCGTCGATATCATAGCTTCCGGCTTCTGATATCAGGTCGAAGCTTAGCGGACGCGCTCCGGGCAAACTGGCCGAGAAATTGGTTTGCGCAATCACCTCTGTCTCGGTGCAGGCGGAATTCTCGGGGTCCGGTACGGCATCGAACACGATCTCGGCGCCGAGGAGCTGGCCGGGATTCCCGCTGGCATAGATCTCCGAGACATCGAATTCCAGATAGACGTGGTGTTCCCGGTTCACAGCGCGCTCGCAGCGCGGACGCTGGTCCGGGGTCTTGAAGCTCTGGTAGCCGACAAATGCCGAGTGCAGCGATTCGTCGTAGGGGAAAGGGCCGGTCGCGTAGGTGTCGACCGCATTGCAGACCAGGCCGTCGCGGGAGCCCAGCTGTTCCTCGAACAGCTGTTTTCGAGCGACGGGCGATACGCTGAAATCGGATCGGACGTGACCGCAGGATGCGACCAATAAAACAAGCAGAACGACGGCTAAATTTTTCATATCAATATCCCTATACTCCAACGTACAATTGTTGCAGTGTAAATTGTCGCGCAGGCTAAATCCAGAGGAGCGCAGAGACAGAACTAAAAGGTGTGAAGTTACCCTGATTTTTCGATAGCCCTTTAATTTCACTCGCGTTCATTTGCGTTGTTTGCGTTTATTAGCGTTTTCTTTTTTACTCACTTAAAACACCGGTGGATCCGCTTCGCTTGATACCACCCTACATAAATGGAAAGCCGGTGCCAGACCTTACATTGTACAGATTGAATCAAAGGCTCGATCAACATGTTAATCAATAGCATAATCAATTGTCAGCGCCAACTTTAGTTCTATAATTGAAAGCTACGGTTTGTCATTAGCCGTTGTATAAGGAAATCCAGCAATGATATTTAACATTATTAACAATCGCCCTGCTTCCTATCTTGTATTAATTTCTTTATTGTCGCTGTTTTTTCTGGCTTCGTGCTCAGGTGGTGGCGAAAATGAATCTGCTGATACTGCCGCCTCTACCGAGCGCTATCCCGAGCAGGTTGAAGAAGCTGCAGACTCTATCGAAAGCCACCCCGAGCAGGCTAAAGAAGCGCCCATCTCTATTGAGCGCAGCCCCGAGTACACCGAAGAAGCGGCTGCTTCTGTTGAACGTCGATCTGAGTACATTGAACAGCCCACGGCGGTTATCGAACGCCACCCTGAGTACGCTCGTCTATCTGCCAGCTCTGCCGTGAGGATTTCCGAACGCACTCAACAGGCTACTGCCTCTGCCGATAGCAGCCCGATGATGGCTGAAGATACAAACAGTATCGATGAGTACAATGTTGTACTGGGTGTTGATGAGACCATAAAAATACCGGGCATTCCGGGTGAACTCAGAGTCTGGATTGGCAGCCCGGACTACAGGCCAGACTTTCCGGAGCGTATGGCCCAGGATGAAACGTCCGTACCTGCAGTGGGCGAATCAGCAACAGTACAGCCCTTTGCCCCGGCCTTTAAGATAGAGCCTGCTGAAACCCAGTGCATTAGAATACATCCGTCAGGTTCGGAAGTGCGTTTTAAACTGATACCCGAGAAACAGGGCTCATTTGAAGTCGGTGCCAATGTCTATCTGTTTGATTCGCTGGATTGCAGCGGCTCGCCTATCCCTAAAACCGCTGCGACCCTGAAGGTTCTGGTTGAAGTTGACAGAAAAGAAGCTTTTCTCGAAAAAGTGCGTGAGCTGTGGGATGTCTTATGGGAAAAATTTGTCGAGTTCTGGGCTGCGCTGCTTGCGATTTTGTTTGGGCTGATACTGTTTCTTATTCGAGGCAGGTTGAAGCGCTGGTTTGGTTATGGAGATAATTAAATGAAGAAAACCTGAGACAATCTGGAACAGAACACATTTTACCTTATACAATCAATGGCGTTCATTTATTCCGCACATCCTGTGCTCCACCCTTCGGGCCGTGCGTCCGCACGTTCAAAGTGCTCCTGCACTTTAGTGTGTTTTGTTTAAATCACCTCCAATACCCAGGTGATTTGATCTTAAAACCGGTGGATCCGCTGCGCTTGATGCCACCCTACATAAATTCAAGGCATTGGCGCCGGATTTGACGCCAACACCTTTAACCCATACAAACGGAGTTGGATTATGCAGCAAGACCTCAAAGACTATATTGGCTTTAAACCAGGCGATGATATATCCACCGGTGCTGCAGATGTGATTGAGGCAGAGCTGGAACAGCTGAAAAAACGCCAGCGTGGTGATAATGCAAAACCACTGGACAAGGATAACCTGACCGGCCTGGCACTCTCCGGCGGTGGTATTCGATCTGCCAGTTTCTGTCTGGGGGTGTTGCAGGCACTGGCGAGTAAAAACCGTCTGCAGAATTTCGATTACCTGTCCACGGTCTCCGGCGGCGGTTATCTGGGTGGTTCGCTGAGCTGGATCTGGTTAAAGAAATGGCAGGATTCCAGCCGCGACCCGGTGTTCGGCACCGGCGCTGACGATTTCCCCTATGGCACCGGCAAACGCTTTTCCAATGCGGATGCAAATATGGACCGGCAACAGGCCTCACTGATGCGCCACCTGCGCCAGTATGGCAAGTACCTGACACCGGACCGTAATATCAACCTGTTTTCTTTTATCTCGGTGGTACTGCGCAGTATCACCATGGGCCTGGTCACTGTACTGCTGCTGGCCAGCCTGCTGTTCCACCTGCTCTACGACAAGACAAGCCTGTTTGTGCGTTTAGAGGACGGACTGTTTCCCAGTCTGGCGCTTAAGATTGCGGCTGGCAGTATCCTGCTGTATTTCGCTGCGTTGCTGGTGTATGCACTACAGGCGCTTGTTTTCGAAAAAACCGCTGACAAAGCCTATCTCTCACGTCGTGGCTGGGAAATCGGCATCAAGTATTTTCTCTATGCCGGCCTGTTGATTACGGTGATTGCCATCGTGCCGATACTGCGCGAAAAAATTGCTGCGGAATATGCCGCCAGTGGTGGCCTGACCGCTGCACTGGGTGCAGCCATTGCCTGGTTCACGCAGAAATCTCTTAACACCGCGGACAGTGCCAGTTTTACCAGGCACCTGCCGAGACCACTGATGATTAACGTCGGTTTACTGCTGTTGCTGATCGGCCTGCTGGTGGTGGCCGACCAGCTGACACAAGTGATGCAGCAACATATCGGCCTGCTGTTTCACCTGGTGCTGGCGTTGGGTCTACTACTGACAGCCGCTCTGGTGCCAATCAATAAGGTGTCCATTCACCGTTATTATCGAGACCGACTGATGGAAACCTTTATGCCGGATGTCGACAAGGTGCTCAGCAACGAGAACAACTGTGTGGCCCGTCATGCCAATAAAACCCCGCTGAGTGAATGCAGCCGCAACAACGGGATATGCCTTACCACATCATTAACAGCAACCTGATTCTGGTGGCCTCAAACATTGCCAAGTTCAGGGGCCGTGGTGGCGATAATTTTATCCTTAGCCCGCTGTATTGCGGCAGCAATGCCACCGGCTGGCGCAACACACAGAGTTTCGCCGGCAACTCGCTCACCCTGCCCACCGCGGTGGCAATTTCCGGTGCGGCGGCCAATTCCGATTCCGGCGTGGCGGGTAATGGCCTCACCATGAATCCGATCCTGTCGACGATTATGTCCATTTTCAATCTGCGCCTGGGTTACTGGGCCGCCAACCCTGACCCGCAACGGAATAAATACCCCCGCTGCCAGCCCTCCTACCTGATACCCGGTTTTAATGGCGTGCTGTATCGTCATAAGCTGAATGAAGAAGCGCGCTTTATCCAGTTATCCGATGGCGGGCATTTTGAAAACCTGGCGGTGTATGAACTGCTGCGTCGCCAGTGTAAATTTATTGTCTGTTGTGATGCGGAGCAGGACGCGGATTTTAAATTTGAAGGCCTGGGCAATTTACTGGAAAAGGCACGGGTGGATTTTGGCAGCGAAATTCAGATTAGCGACAGCGACCTGCAGCAACTGAAATACAGCAAAGATGCACAAGGTAATATCAGTTACGCGACAAGTGGCTACCTGCTGGCGGAGATTAATTATCCACATGGGGCTAAAGGCCACTTTCTTTATATTAAAACCACCCTGGTTAAGCATTTACCGGCTGACCTTGTGGCCTATAAATCGGCACAGCCGGACTTCCCCGATGAGTCCACCCTCGACCAGTTTTTTGATGAAAAGCAGATGGAGGCCTATCGACTACTGGGTATGCAGATTGCACAGAATGCACTCAATGATTCACGCATTCCCTGGGCATAGTTGCTTACATAAACCTGTGATTAATAAGCCATCACAGATCTTCCCGGCTGATGGCCGCGTGCTTGTCTAATATCAAACATTCAGCGCATAATTACGCTAAGATAGAGGAAATTGCAGGAGAACACAGAATGAGTAAAAAAAGCCCCAGCCCTTTTATCACCGATGGTATGAGTGACGCCTATGAGAAGCTGCTAACGCTATCAATTAAGGAAGCTAAACTGCTGAAGGAAAAAACCGGCCCTGCCCTGCATAAACTCATTGATGAGATTAGCCTTAGAGCATCGGACTTTGGTGAGCTGACTTCTGCAGAAGTCAGGAAAGTATCGGATTACCTCAAGCGCGACCTGAATGAAGCGGCCACGTATATGGCAAAAAATAATGCCGAGTTCAAGGAATGGCTGGCACTGGACACCGAACTGATTGAGGATTATCTGCTCGACCAGTTTAGCTCCGCCGCTGATCAGACCACAGTTGAGCTGAACAAGCTCAAGGCATCCGCTGCAACTGCCGAGTACCATACCGGCGAGATCACCGGCCCCGGTGTTTTAAGCTGTGATGCCTGTGGCGAGCAACTGCATTTCGACAAGGCCGGACATATTCCGCCCTGCCCGAAATGCCATGAAACCCGTTTTCATCGCCTGCTCTGCCAGTAATAAAGTTATCAGTCGTTGGTCATGAGTCGTTAGTCTGACTAAAGATCAACGACTAAAGACTAACGACTGCTATCTTCCTCGTCCTTTTCTATTAACTTGTTCGGCTTCTGCTTGCCATCGAAATAACGCATCATGCCCGCGCTGCCAATCACGAACAGCAGAACCACGATCAATACAATAATAAATACTTTCATTTATGTTCAGTTCCACCTGCTTTAGTCAACATAGGCTCATTCAGCATGGGCTAATTCAACATTGGCTCAAGGCTTTTCCAGACATGAGTTAAAATAGTCGGCTGGGCTTCCACCGTAGGATGGATACCATCTGACTGCATAAAGTCACCATTACCACCTACACCATCGAGGATAAACGGCACCAGCTCGATGTCGTTCTGCTCGGCAACCTTATGGTAAACTTCATGAAAGGCCTCGGCATAACGCACGCCGTAATTCGGCGGAATACGCATGCCCGCCAGTAACACCCTGGCACCACTGGCCTGGCTCTGTTCAACCAGTTTCTGCAGGTTGCGCTGAATCAGCCTGAGCGGTACGCCTCTCAGGCCATCGTTGCCACCCAGCTCGATAATCACAATCGCCGGCTGGTATTTTTTCAGCAAATCGGGTAAACGATTCAGGCCATTGCTGGTCAGATCACCACTGACGCTGGCATTTATCACTTGATAGCCATTTTTTTGTTGTGCTATTTTGCCCGAGAGTAGCGATACCCAGCCCAGCTCCGGCTCAATGCCATACGCCGCACTGATACTGTCACCCACAACCAGTATGGTGTGTTTCGCCGAATCACCTGCACTGGCCAGATTAGACAGCGCCAGCAGGCAAATAAAAAGTACAGATCGAATCATGCAGATGTCCCGGAATATTGTAAGTGTTGAGAATTTAAGCAAACAGGTAAACGCGGTTGACAGGGAAAGTGGCAAAACCATTGATATCCTGACCGGAGTCAATCTGGAAATCAAGTACGCAGAAAGTGTGGCTATTGTGGGTGCTTCAGGCTCCGGCAAGTCCACCCTGCTGGGACTGCTGGCCGGACTGGATGAAGCATCCGCCGGCGATATCATCATTCACCAGCAGAACCTTGGACAGCTGGATGAAGATCAACGTGCTCAATTACGCAGTGAATCGGTGGGCTTTATCTTTCAGTCGTTCCAGTTGCTGCCCAGCCTGACCGCACTGGAAAACGTGACGTTTCCACTGGAGTTGCAGGGCGATGCCAGTGCCGCCGAGAAAGCGCGCCAGCTGCTGGATCGAGTCGGGCTGGCAGAACGTTATGCGCATTACCCCAGACAGCTGTCCGGTGGTGAGCAACAACGGGTCGCCATCGCCCGCGCCTTTGTCACCCAGCCACAGCTGCTGTTTGCCGATGAACCCACCGGCAACCTGGACAAGGCCACCGGCGAAACCATTATCAATCTGCTGTTTGAAATGAATCGGGAAAAACACACCACGCTGGTGATCGTCACCCACGATGACTCACTGGCACAGCGCTGTGATCGTTGCCTGCTGTTACAGGATGGAAAACTACAGCATGCTGAATGATATTAAACTGGGCGCACGCCTGCTGCTTCGCGACTGGCATGCCGGCGAGCTGAAAATACTCCTGCTGGCGCTGGTGATCTCGGTGACCAGTATGAGTTCGATCGGCCTGTTTATTCAGCGCATTGAAGGCGCGATGCTGGATCAGACCGGCCAGTTTCTCGGTGCCAACCTGATACTCGAGAGTCCGCGAGAAATTAATAAGCAAATTATACAGCAGGCACAGCAGGATCAGCTCGACAGCAGTAATGTGATGAGTTTTTCCAGTGTGATTGTCGCCAATGATCAGTTCCAGCTGAGTCACATCAAGGCGGTAGATGATAACTACCCGCTGCTGAGTGAGATCCGTATTTCGGAACAGTTATATGGTGATGAAGTTGCGCGTTCACATGGCCCCGCAAAAGGTGAAGTCTGGCTGGTGCCGCGGCTGTTTAATCTGCTCGACATTAAGCTCGGTGATCAGATCGAAATCGGCCGCCATAAGCTCACCGTCAGCGCGGTATTGAAATACGATCCCGGCCAGGCCTTCAGCTTTATGTCGATTGCACCCAAGCTGTTGATGCACATTGATGATATTGAAGCCACCGGCATTATCCAGCCCGGCAGCCGCATTAAATACCTGCTGGCGCTGGCCGGTGATGAAGCCCAACGCAAAACCTTTAGCCAGTGGCTAACACCGCGGCTTGAACAGAGCCAGAAACTGCTCGGCGGCACCGAAGGCTCCGAGGCGGTGAACAGCGCTATGCTGAAAAGCAAACAGTACCTGTCACTGGCGGCCATGCTCAGTGTGATGTTATCGGGCATTGCGATTGCCATGGCTGCCAACCGCTATGGTGAACGGCACTATAACCAGTCGGCTTTAATGCGTTGTATCGGTGCGCAACAGAAAAACATCGTGCGCATATTCACTGCACAGATCGTGATTATCGGCGTAATTGGCTGTTTAGCTGGCATCGTGCTCGGCTATATCACCCAGCTGGGCATAGTCGCACTGCTCGCCGAACTGATCAGCAGCGAGCTGCCTGCCGCGACACTCTGGCCACTGTTCAGCGGATTCCTCTCCGGCATGATCACCCTTGCCGGTTTCAGCCTGCCGGCCATATTACGTTTAAAATCCACGCCGCCACTGAAAGTATTACGCGATGACCTGGCGCCGCTGTCACTCTCTCTGTGGCTGGTGTATGGCATCGCCATCGGCAGCATTATTGCGGTGATGTGGTGGCAGTCCGGTAATCTGCAACTGACCCTGATGGTGCTGCTGGGCACACTGGTGTGTGTGCTTGCACTGTACATAATTTCCAGCCTGTTATTCCGCAGCTGCCAGGCGCTGATCCCGCTGCTCAGGGGGCCATGGAAAGTGGGGTTACAACAGCTAATACGACACAAGCAACGCAACCAGTTACAGCTGCTGGCACTGGGTTTATCGATGATGGTGCTGATGCTGATTTTTCTGATTCGCAACGACCTGATTATTCGCTGGCAACAGCAGTTACCGGAACAGGCGCCCAATCATTTTATTATCAATATACAGAGTGATGAAGTACCCGGCATCAGGGCCTTTCTTGCGGAAAAAAATGTGAACACAGAAGGCCTGTTCCCAATGGTGCGTGGACGCATTGAAAAACTCAATGGCGTTCCGATTAAGGAAACCGTGGCCGACAATGCCAAACTGGATAATGCGCTACGCCGTGAACTGAACCTGTCATGGAATGATCAGCTGCAGCAGAACAACAGCCTGGTTGAAGGCCAGTGGTGGGACAGAACCCAGTACGGTAAACCTTATATTTCAATTGAAGACGGTCTGGCACAACGACTGGGTGTGGGCATAGGTGACAGCATCACCTTTAAAATTGTCGATGAAGAAATCAGCGCCAGCATACTGAATATTCGCAGCGTTCAGTGGGATTCATTCCAGCCGAATTTTTATGTGATCTTCTCACCCGATATTATCAATGACTACCCGGTGACCTATATCAGCAGCTTCTATCTGCCCAAAGCAGAAAAGCAGACACTGAATGATCTGGTACGCGCCTACCCGACGATTACCGTGCTGGAAATTGATGACATTATGAACCAGGTAAAGGCGATTATGCAGCAGGTCAGCACCACCATCGGTTATGTCATGCTGTTTGTGTTATTCGCAGGATTAGTTGTGCTGGCAGCGGCGCTGCAATCCACCATCGACCAGCGCATGCATGCGGCAACCATTATGCGCACCCTCGGTGCCAGCAAGGCGTTTCTGTCGCGAACCCAGTTCAGTGAATTTATTATTCTGGGATACCTGTCCGGCCTGCTGGCAGTGATCGCCACCGAAAGCGTGGCTTATGGCCTGTACACCCGGGTGTTTCATCTGAGTTTTGAACTGCATCTGTCGCTGTGGTTATATGGCCCACTGCTCAGCAGTGCGCTGATCTACGCCATCAGCCGCTTTTATATGCGCAAGGTCACTCGCCTGTCACCGGCGCGTATTTTACGCGAGGCGTGATTGTCACTTGCAGTTGACACGTGTCACGTGACACACTACACTTGAATCATGATTAAATCCTTTGCAGACAAACGGACTCATGAGCTGTACGCCAAAGGTAAATCAAAGAAATTTCCTGCGAATGCCTGTACGAGAGCCGCCCGAAAGCTCGAATATGTCAATCTGGCTGAAGATCTGGAGGATTTGAAAGTTCCCCCAGGCAATCGCCTGCACTCACTTACAGGCGCCAGGCAGGGGCAACACTCAATTTCAATAAATGATCAGTGGCGTATTTGTTTTCGTTTTGAAGACGGCGATGCGTATGAAGTCGAAGTCTGCGACTACCACTGATGGAGGTAACATTTATGACAATTCCTAACACTGGCTCTATACAGCGCAAACCGACTCATCCCGGTGAAATGCTGAGAGAGGATTTTATGCCGGATTACGAGCTGACTGTTACGGGGCTGGCTGCAGCTTTGGGAGTTTCTCGTCAGTCAGTCAATGAGTTGTTGCGCGAGCGGCGGGCTGTCAGTCCCGAAATGGCACTTCGGCTTGCTCGCCTGTTTGGTAACTCTCCGGAGTTCTGGCTGAATGCACAGCGTGCGGTTGATCTATGGACAGCAGCTCAATCGCTCAAGAAAGAGGTCGATCGAATTAAACCATTACACGCTGCATAATTAAAGGCAATTATAAGATATCGATGACAAATGCGCATCAAGATCGCAATCAATTCTCACACCGACCCCTTGAATCTCATTATTTAAATCGTCCTGCTTTATTAAGTCAAAGACTCGTTTTGTGATCATTGGGTGAATATGTGTTGTATCATGTGCCTGTACATTTACAGCAATACAATATCCAATCAGTATAGAAAATAGCCTGCATTTATTCATAGGCTTTTGCCTTTTCCCAATATACACCAACAAATCCTTTTGGTGTACGTGTTCGTAATTCATCATTCACAAAACTATCTTTAATTATTGGTAATAGTTCTTCCCAGTATTCTATCAGCCTCGCTTCATATTTCCGCTTAAATGCCTCGGCATCCACCGGTTTAACAGAACTGTATAAATCCAGGTAGCGACCTGAATAATTACCTCCCAGGCGGTTACGTGCAGCATTCACCAGATGTCGTCCACTCAGTTCTGTTTTATATCGCTTAAAGGTAGCATGTTTGGTGATGGGGCAGATCACCAGGACGTCTTTTATTGTTGTGCCATTTTTAGTAATGGTTTCAACGCTTCGTTCAGCATCCGAATACAATGGATGAGAAAAGTAAACACCCGGCCCATATCCACGCCAATGAGTACCACAATCAATAACCTCATTACTCGAAACGACAAAGACTTTTTATTTTATCAGGGCCATACCACTATGAAATTTCAAAAAGTCACTAAGCCGATTAGGGCCAGCAATTTGAACAGTGATTTTATCAAGGTCTTGTTTATTTTTTATTTAGCCTGGTTTTATATGCAGTTATATACACATGCACTATGCTGAGCAGCATTGAAATTAATATAAACACTACAGAATTAAAAGTTAGTAGCCAAATGCGAGTCAATATTATAATCAGTTGTTAGCGCTCACTTTAATCCTGATGCGCTAACTGTGCTTAACGTTAAGACTCAAAATCAGTGATCATCGTAGTGCCCGCCAATTGCGAAAATGTAAATATATTTATTGTCGAATTTATAAATTAAGCGGTCTTTTTGGGAAATTCGCTTCGACCAGAATCCTGCAAGGCTGTGTCGTAGTTGTTCGGGTTTTCCCAAACCTTTCGAGGGATCTGAGCGAAGCATTTCTTTTAATAATTTGCGCAAGGCCTTGTGGAGCTTTGTATCTTTTTCTCTAAGCGCTTCATAAACAGCCCAGGTATTACCCTCAAATACGAGTGATCTCATCCATTTCCTCATTTGTAGGTTCATAGCCCTTACCCTGTCCATGGGTTGCTAGTGACTCAATAATCTGTTTCATCAGGCTGCTATTTTGCAGAACATAGAGGGTTTCCTGCTCGCGCTCCCAGTCTTCAGCGCTCATAACCACAAAGGCTTCCCCGGCTCGGCGAGTCACCTTGATCGGCGCATGCTCGCTAACCACCTGTTCTACAAAGGTTTTCAGGTTATCTCTAAATTTGTTTACGGTTACAGTATCCATGGATATCACCAAATGTACGGAAATACCGTACGACTCTAGCAAAAATGCCTCAACAAAGCAATCCAGCTGATTCGAGCAAACAATGGCCTTGAAGTGCGGTTCTTGGACGCTTGCCCTTGAAACTTATGAACATGCTATGCCTACAAAAAGATGTTGTGACTGAATTTATATTAGAATTAAAGCTGCCAATTAAAGGACCCGGTGACAAATGTGAATAAATATCATAGTCAGTTATCACCGCATCTTTAATCCGATAACATGCCCATCAACACAGTGACCAACACGTTCTGGAGACATAATGAAAGAGCATGTGATACACCGACGATTGACGTTTGCGCTTCAGGCCATTCTGGTTGTCGGCTTTATCGCTGAACTCTGGGCAAAACAATGGTTTGCCGCTGTGATCACAGGCGCGATAATTTTAATAACCTTCGTCCCCCTGTTTGTAGAAAAAAGGTTTCGCGTTTTTATCCCGCCCGAGGTTGTACTGCTTTCAATCGCCTTCGTCTTTGCATCACTGTTTCTGGGTGAGGTTCGTGGCTACTATGAACTTTACTGGTGGTGGGATATCGCCCTACACACCGGGTCTGGATTTTTGCTGGGTGTTATTGGCTTTCTACTGGTGTACCTGTTAAACGAAACAGAAGAAATCGGCGTACACATGAAACCGGGCTTTGTTGCCTTTTTTGCATTCCTGTTTGCAGTTGGCATTGGCGCTCTCTGGGAAATCTTCGAATTTTCCATGGACAGTTTTTTTGGTATGAATATGCAAAAAGTGATGCTTGGCGACCCTTCAGGTTTGACCGACACTATGTGGGATCTGATTGTTGATACCCTGGGGGCCCTGATAATCTCGGTGCTTGGCTATGGCTACCTCAAAACCGCGAGAAACGAATCATTTCTGGAACGCTGGATTTACGCTTTCATTAAGAGTAATCCGCGATTTTTCAATCAACGGCGATAAACTTTTCAAACCAGCTGGAATCAATTCGCAGAGCTGCCAGGGTTAGCTTAGCTGAGCAACTCATGCACAACAAACCCCAGTGAACTGATAAAACCCGGCAATGGAATCCACGCCGGATAAACCGATCACACTCATCATCTGTGGTGAATCGCCGCTAGCGGCCAGTTCAGCCGGTCAAGCACCCGGATGGCAATAGTGGTTACTGCCGCATAGAGGATGGTTGAAGTAAACAGTGCCAGCAGAATGGCTCGCGGCATATTTTTCGCGGGGTCTTTCACCTCTTCCGCCACATTCACCATGTCTTCGAAACCCATATAAGCATAGAACGCCAGCGGCGCATAATACGCCGCCTCACCAGCTACCCTGCCCACCAGTACATAAATGCCCGCACCCAGGATACCACTGAATAATGATGACATATCAGCATTGTTCAGAGGTACCCTGGAATATTGCCCAGGACAAAGAAGGTAATCATGCTAAGTGACAGGTTGCGTTTGAGTGAGTATTCTGAGTTCATATAGATAAATTTGAGGGCTTAGTACGACTTGAATGATATTATAAGCATTATGTGCAAGCGGCAAGACCGCACACAAGTCACCAGTCAACACTGAATAGATTAACGGCCCTGGCAAAAAAAACATGACGGGCAGGCATTAGATGAACCAGCACTATGAGCAATAAACCGGTATTAGACGATTCACATAAACTGACGGTACTCTGTCGCATTGAACCCGGTTGCCTGGGCCCGAACGGTGTCGATTTAATCGACGATTTCTGTCGCTATGCGCAACCACGGGTTCAGAATGTCGATGCGGCCTTTGTTATCTGGAAACTGGTTGCCCGACACGACAAAACCCTGCCGGAAATGCACTACAGCATCTTGGCAAAAGGTCTGGATCATGACAAGGCAGAACGCTACCTGGCACACTTCAATCAGCAGCTTGATAATTTTGAAGATCACTTTCACAATCGCCTGGCAGAACTGATTGATGATTATCTGCAGAGCCTATCCGATAGCGCTACCTGCTGATAACGGCTGAGGCACTACCATAGCCTGTACAATCTCGAAAAGTAACTACCAGCAAGCGAATTTAAGCTCAAGCTCCCTGATCATTCACCCAGATAACGCTGCCGTTTACTTGCCTTGAGATAGTTAAGATCAACCACCACCAGACCATCGACACAGTTGGAAAACGACTCGTCGATATTAAAATCAACAAACTGCACCCCACCCGGCTCACAGATTTCCGAATACTGTTTATACAGCACCGGAATCACCGCATCGTTTTCAGCCAGGTTTTTCTTTAACTGCGTGAATGCTTCGGTGTAATCAAGATTGGTATAGAGCTCTTCATCGGCAGACTGATACGGTAGTCTGGCCACCGCCCAGTGTTCACTCGCAGCAAAATATTTTTTATACAACAAGACAATCTGGCATCTGGATTTTTCTGCATAGCTGTTGCTTAAACTCACCGGCCCCAGCAAATAACGGATCTCCGGACAGGTTTTCAGATAGGCACCAATGCCATACCATAAATAATCCAGACTGCGTTTGCCCTGGTATTTCGGCTGCACAAAACTTCGACCCAGCTCAACTGCCTGCGATAGATAGCGCTGTGCGCCTGGCTGATAATCAAACAGCGTACTGGTATAAAGCGCCGACACACCCTGTTGTTCAATCAGCGAAGCGGTTTTTATCAGTCGATAGGCGCCAACCAGTTGTAGCGCCTGATCATCCCACAGAATGATATGCTCATAGAGCGCATCATAGCGATCAATGTCGCGACGTTTACCGGTGCCCTCGCCCACCGCACGAAAACTGATTTCACGCAGACGCCCCATTTCACGCATCACTGCAGAATCACCCTGATAACGGTATAGATAAATACATTTGTTATCTGCAGTGCGTCCCAGCATCTGACACTCCGCCAGCTCGTCGCGTAATTGCTGCATCGATTCTGGATGCGCAATCATCTCGACATCATCTGCAAAACAGGCTTCGCCTTTATTTTTCTGCAGCTTGTACACATGACGCTTGAACAGTTTCGACCTGGCTTTCAGATCCATCGGCAAGGCATCGTACTGTTCAAAACTGATCGGTTTGCCAATTGAAAAGCGAATACCCCTTGAGGCCTGTTTAAACATTTCACGCACCAGCCACAGGGTAGACACCGGTTTTGCCAGCATAGACAGACTGTAAAAAAACATTGAATTACGCGCATTGACAAAGATGGGTAATACCGGCGAGCGGGTTTTTGTGGCAAAGCGTAGAAAGCCACTGTTCCAGGCATGATCCTTGATACCCTTTGCGCTTAAGCGAGACACCTGACCGGCGGGAAAGATAATCAGCGCACCTTCATTATTCAGATGGGATTCAATTGCACGAATACTTTGTCTGGCGGTTTTTGCGGTGTTGTTGTCAACCGGTATCAGCAAGGGATGCAATGGTTTCACCGCCATGAGCATTTCATTGGCGACCACCTTAACATCGCGGCGAATCTCAGAGATCATTTTAAGCAGGCTTAAACCATCCAGACTACCCACCGGGTGATTCGCCACAATCACCACCCGCCCGCTGACCGGTATACGCTCTTTCTCGCGGCTTTTTACTGCGTAGCTGTAATCAAAATAGTCCAGCACCTGATCAACAAAATCGAAGCCTTTCAGATATGGATAATTGCTTTCGAATCGTTTAAATTCAGACTCATGAAACAGCTTGCGTAGAAACGCCACTGTTGGTCGGGTTAACAGTGGGCGCTGGGAAACAAAACGTGGGAATTTTTCTGCAACAAGTGTTTCGATTGAAATCATGGTGGTGCCTCCGGTTAGCAGAACTCAGCGCTACTCTAGGCTGCACAGATGACAGTGTTGTGACAGATTTATTTCAATTTTCAGATGTGTTATATAGCTCTACACGCACTCACACAGGAATTCATTCATGCTGCAACTGCAACAATCAGTACAACACTGGAACAGTGATCAGTTTGCACAGGTGTTTAAAACCGAGCTGGCGGCACAGGACAAAAACGATCTGCCTCTGCAGCAGAACCTGAGCTACAGCAGCTATGTGAGTGATGAACCGGTATCAGCGGTGATCCTCAAACGCCATGAAAGCGATGACTGCTATATTGTTGACGCCAGCATTTTCTACAGCGGCATTATTGCCGGTTGCAGTTGTGCCGATGACCCCACGCCACTGGATCTGCACAATGAAGCCTGCGAGCTGACCTTCTATATTGATCGCCACAATGGGCAAACCCGCGTCGAAGAACGTCACAGCGAACTATAAGCCTACGAACACTGCATACAGATAAACAAATCCGCTACTGGTATCTCACCCCCGTTACCGTTAAAATTGCACGCCTGTTTAAACACACTTCAAGAGATCGTTTGAAATGGGCCGAAGTTTCGAAAACCGCAAAGCCTCCATGGCGAAAACCCAGGGCGCAAAAGCCAAGCTGTATTCCCGCTACGGCAAGGAAATTTATATTTGTGCAAAGAATGGCGGTGTCGATCCGGATGCCAACCTTGCGCTGCGTCGGCTGATTGACAAAGCCAAAAAGGAACAGGTGCCGGCCCATGTAATTGAAAATGCGCTGAAAAAAGCCCAGGGCGGCGCCGGTGAGGATTTTGTCGCCGCACGCTACGAAGGTTTTGGCCCCGGTGGCTGCATGGTGATTGTCGATTGTCTCACCGACAACAATAACCGCACCTACACCGATGTGCGCCAGTGCTTTGTAAAAAACGATGCCAAGATCGGTGCGCCGGGCGCGGTCTCCCATATGTTCGATCACACCGCGCTGTTTGCCTTTAAACACGATGATGAAGAAGCCATACTGGACATCCTGATGTCCGCCGATGCGGACGTCACCGACATCGAAAGCGAAGATGGCATGATTACGGTACTGGCCCCGCACACCGAATTTAACAAGGTGCGCACCGCACTCGCCGAGGCTATTGCGGATATAGACTTCGAGATGGACGAGATCACTTTCCTGCCACAGACCCACACCCTGGTCAGTGGCGAGGATGTGGACAGCTTCGATAACTTTATCGCTGCACTGAATGATTGTGATGACGTACAGAATATTTACCACAATGCCGAATTTGAATAACCAGGTATATCTAAGCCTATGTCGTCAACCGACCCGCAGTCGTTAATACGCAGGCTACAGCTTATTCTCCCCCAGGAGGCTGTACTCCACCAGACAGAAGATTTGCGCCCCTATGAATGCGACGGGCTTTCCGCCTATCGACAGCTGCCGCTGGTGGTGACCCTGCCTGACACCATCGAACAGGTTCAGGCCATCCTCCGCCTGTGTGATGAACTTGAAGTGCCCGTGGTGGCGCGCGGTGCGGGCACCGGACTGTCCGGCGGCGCGCTGCCGCATACTGACGGCGTGCTGCTCAGCCTGGCCAAATTCAGAAAAATCCTCGATATCGATCCGCTGGAGCGCGTCGCCGTGGTTCAGCCCGGGGTGCGTAATCTGGCGATCTCCGACGCTGCCGACCCCCACGGCCTGTATTATGCCCCCGACCCCTCATCCCAGATCGCCTGCACTATCGGCGGCAATATCGCGGAAAACTCCGGTGGCGTGCACTGCCTGAAATACGGCCTCACCGTACACAATGTCAAACAGCTGAAAATGGTCACCATGAGTGGTGAACTGATCACCCTCGGCGGCAGTGGTCTGGACGCCCCCGGCTATGACCTGCTGGCACTGATGACCGGCTCCGAAGGCATGCTGGGGGTGATTGTCGAGGCCACGGTCAAATTGCTGCCCAAACCGGAGATCGCGCGGGTGCTGCTCGCCGCCTTCGATGATGTGGTGAAAGCCGGTGAGGCGGTGGGCAGTATTATCTCCGCCGGCATTATCCCCGCCGGGCTGGAAATGATGGATAAACTGGCGATCCAGGCCGCAGAAGCCTTTGTTAATGCCGGCTACCCGCTGGATGCAGAGGCCATTCTGCTGTGCGAGCTGGACGGTGTCGAGGCCCAGGTAGTGGAGCATGTTGAACAGGTGCGTGAGCTGCTGCTGGCGCACGGTGCCAGCGAAGTGCGCGTCGCCAGGGATGAAGAAGAACGCATGAACTTCTGGAAAGGCCGCAAAGCCGCCTTCCCTGCGATGGGCCGTCTGTCACCGGATTATTACTGCATGGATGGCACCATTCCGCGCAAGCACCTGCCGGATGTGTTGCGACAGATAGGCGAACTCTCCGCCGAATACAAGCTGCCGGTGGCCAATGTCTTCCACGCCGGTGACGGTAATCTGCACCCGCTGATTCTCTATGATGCCAACACGCCAGGCGAGCTGGAGCGCACCGAGGAGCTGGGTGGCAAAATTCTTGAGCTGTGTGTCAGGGTTGGTGGCAGCATCACCGGCGAGCATGGCGTGGGCATGGAAAAAATCGGCCAGATGTGTGTGCAGTTCGCCTCCACCGAGCTGGAACAGTTTCACGCGGTGAAGGCCGCGTTCGATCCCAAAGGCCTGTTAAACCCCGGCAAGGCAGTGCCTACCCTGCATCGCTGTGCCGAGTTCGGCGCCATGCATGTGCACCACGGCCAGCTGCCCCACCCCGAACTGGAGCGCTTTTAATGGCACAGATTCAGGATCAGGATGCCACCCAGACACTACAGCAACAGGTGCACGAGGCTTATGCGTCTAAAAGCGCACTGCGTATCTGCGGCAATGGCAGCAAGGCCTTCTACGGCCGCGCGGTACAGGGCGATACACTGGAAATGAGCCAGCATCAGGGCATTATCAGTTACGAGCCCACCGAGCTGGTGATAACCGCCCGCGCGGGCTGCCAGCTTCAGGAGATCGAAGACCTGCTGGCTGAACACGGCCAGATGCTGGGTTTCGAGCCACCGCATTTTGCTGACAATGCAACCCCCGGAGGTAGCCTGGGTGGCACCATCGCCACTAATTTTTCCGGCCCACGCCGCCCCTATACCGGAGCAGCACGGGACTATGTGCTGGGCAGCCGCATTATCAACGGTAAGGGTGAGCTGCAGAAGTTCGGTGGCGAGGTGATGAAAAATGTCGCCGGCTACGATGTATCCCGACTGATGTGTGGTGCGCTGGGTACACTGGGTGCAATACTGGATGTTTCGCTCAAGGTGATTCCCCTGCCGGAAGCCGAGCACAGCTTCAGCCTGGAATGTGGTACACAACAGGCGCTGGATAATATGCAGCAGTGGATGCAGCAATCGCTGCCGCTGTCTGCCAGTGCCTATGTTGACGGTCGGCTGCATGTGCGCCTCGCCAGCAATGAAGCGGCGATTAAACAGGCACGCCAGCAGATCGGTGGTGATTCAGTGGATAACGACTTCTGGCGGCAGTTAAAAGAACAGCAGCTGGATTTCTTCAATACAGAGCTGCCGCTGTGGCGTCTGTCACTGGCCTCCAGTGCGCCACCGCTGAACCTGCAGGGTGATACGCTGTACGACTGGGGCGGCGCACTGCGCTGGCTGCGTAGCGATACCTCGGCGGATAAAATCCGCCATGCGGTGGAGGCCCAGGGCGGGCATGCGATTCTGTTTAAAAACAATCCGGGCAGGATCGAGCCGTTCCATGAACTCAACCCCGGCGTGCTGGCACTGCATCGCCAGTTAAAACAGGCCTTTGATCCCGCCAATATTCTCAATCCACAACGCATGTATGCGGAAATCTAGCCAGGTCATCACATGCAAACCCGATTAAGCGCCGATTTTTTAAACACACTTCAGGGCCAGCAGGCTGATGAAATACTGCGCAGCTGCGTACACTGCGGCTTCTGCACCGCCACCTGCCCTACCTACCAGCTGCTGGGCGATGAACTGGACAGCCCCCGTGGGCGGATCTACCTGATCAAGCAGATGCTGGAGGGTGATACCGCCACAGAAAAAACCCGCAGCCACCTGGATCGCTGCCTCACCTGCCGTGCCTGCGAAACCACCTGCCCCTCCGGTGTGCAATACGGCAAGCTGGTGGACATTGGTCGCGAAGTGGTGGAGCAACAGGTGCCCCGCTCATGGCGTGAACGCAGCAAACGTTACCTGCTACGCCAGGTTATTCCCCAGCCAAAGCGTTTTGCGCTATTGCTTAAACTGGGTCTGCTGGCAAAGCCGCTGCTGCCCGCGAACCTGCAGAAAAAAATCCCCCGGCCGCAGCCCAAAACCGCCTGGCCACAACACACACAGACACGCCGCATGCTGGTGCTCAGCGGCTGTGCACAACAGGTGGTGACTGCACAGACCAATCTCGCCGCCGCGCGCATACTCAACCGGCTTGGCATCGAGCTGCTGCAGGAACCCGGCGTGCAATGCTGTGGCGCGGTCAGCCAGCACCTGTCTGCCACAGACGAAGCCCGACGGACTATCCGCCACAATATTGATCGCTGGTGGCCATATATCGAACAGGGCATTGAAGCCATTGTGGTCACCGCCAGCGGCTGTGGTGTGATGGTTAAGGATTATGCGCACCTGATGGCGGATGATGCTGACTATGCCGACAAGGCGAAAAAAGTCAGTGAGCTGGCCCGTGACATCAGCGAAATTCTTGCCGCTGAAAATCTGTCTACATTGCTCAAACCGCACAGCGGACAGCGCATTGCCTTTCACAGCCCCTGTACCCTGCAACATGGACTGCAGCTTAACGGCGTGGTAGAAAACATTCTGCAACAGGCCGGTTTTGAACTGACTCCGGTGGTGGATTCGCACCTGTGTTGCGGCTCTGCCGGCACCTATTCGATTCTGCAACCGGAACTGTCCAGCCAGCTGCTGCATAACAAGCTGGATAATCTGCAACGGCCACAACCGGAACTGATAGCCACCGCCAATATCGGCTGCCAGATGCACCTTGCAACCGAGGCCGAGGTTCCGGTCATACACTGGCTGGAGCTGATTGATCAGGCCACGGCCTGAACCTTATATTCTGCCCACCCACTATTGAATAGCTACAGGCGCGCAGTGCGCTTTACGCATAGGCCAGATGATTATGCAGCAAAGAGAATTCCCTGCCATTCTGCAATTTAGCGATGACGATGAATTAATTTATGTATTAGACGAAAAACAACTGCTCGACGAACTGCAGAATAGCTATCAGGCAGAACCACCACAACTGATCGACCACAGCGGTCGACTGTTCACCGTCAACAGCCTGCCCACCAGACCTCTGGCCAGTCATTTCAACGGGCAGATTTCGCTGCCCGAGTTTAACCAGCTGGTGCGCAGGCATCTGGTGGCCCGTCAGCAGTGCTGTGTACTGAAAATCGAGATTGAAACCCTGCAACAGGGTTTTGAGCTGATTCGACAGACTGTCGACAGTGAATAACAGGTGACAACTGCTTCGCCTGCCGAGAAACAATCGTCATAAATACGCTGTAGTGCCCGGCATTGTGTGATTCAGCTCTCTATTTACACTACCCGCGTTGCTGTTTACTTGCCTATCCCCCTGTCTGTGCTTGAATAGGACATTCAATAACAATTGATAAGTGCGTGAAGCGCCAAAAGCTCGAACATAAGGACATATTCATCAGCATGACTTATAAAGCAGGGCTCCATGAAAAAATTAGCACAGCGTTTATTTAATAAAAAACAGGACGAACACTTTATCAGCGCCGATGGCACCGAAGTGAAAATTCTGTTCTCGTCTGAAAACCCTTCATTGCTGGGTAAAACCATGCAGCCTACTGCGATAGAGTTATCTCCCCGTGGGTTGCGCATTGAAGTAGCCAGTGCCATCGCTATCGATTCGGTGCTGGATGTGCAGGTCAAACTGCCCAACAGTCCACGCACCTATAACCTCACCGGCAATGTACGTTATCGCCTGCCCTCCAGACAGGGGCACTTTCAGGTGGTGCTGGTGCTACGTGAACGCAGTGATATACGCTCCGACCTGAAGGCCTGGAAAGCCAACTTCGAACAGAACTTTCACTACGCCGCCGCAGTGTAATACTGACATTTTACCTGCAATAATTGCCCAATAAGCAAGCCACTATTTTACCGCTAAAACGGATATAATATTCCAGCCAGTCATGCTTGATGCCTGGCTGGTAATTCTGTAACCCAGGTAAACACATTGACTGCGACTCCCGGTAATCCCGACTCAGCTAATCCCGACTCAGCCAGCATTATCGCGCAGACCCGCTGCTGGCTCGAATCGGTGATTATTGCGCTTAATTTCTGCCCCTTCGCCAGACGTGAGTTCGTCAGAAATAGCATTCGATATGAAATCTGTGGACAGGCTGATTTAGCCTCGGCACTTCAGGCCGTCGCCGATGAATGCCAGTATCTGGAGCAGCAACCACAAACCGGAACCACGCTATTGATATTTCCTCACGGCTTTAGCGAGTTTAATGATTTTCTTCAACTGATTGAGCTGGCCGATCAGCTGATCGATCAGCTCGGTTACCGCTCGATTTACCAGCTGGCGCATTTTCACCCGGACTACTGTTTCGCCGGTTCGAACGATGAGGATGCGGCCAATTACACCAACCGTTCACCCTGGCCGACTCTGCACCTGATACGCGAAGCCAGCCTGCAACAGGCGATTGATGCTTACCCGGACACCAGCCAGATTCCTGATAACAATATCGAAAAAGCCCGTGAGATGGGCAAACAGGCACTGCAGGCACTACTGCAACAATGCATACGTGTGGAGGACACTGCACAGGATAAAAAATCATGAGCGAAATCACACTCAGTCAGCTGACGATTTATCCGGTCAAATCCTGCGCCGGTATCAAGCTGAAAACCGCATACACCAGCCCGTTTGGGCTGCAATATGATCGACGCTGGATGCTGGTGGATAGCAACGGGGTGATGCTCACCCAGCGTCAGCACCCGCGCATGTGTCTGATTCAACCGGCACTGGACAACGGGCGACTAAGCCTGAGTGCCCCGGCAATGGACAAACTGTACGTTGAGCAGAGCACAGTCACCCTGTCTGTGTCTGTGTGGGAAGATCAATGCAGTGCGCTGGACTGTGGCGATCAGGCCGCCGCATGGTTAAGCGAGTTTATGGGCGTGTCGACCCGGCTGGTGTATTTTCCCGAGGATGAAATCCGCCAGGTGGATTTAGCCTATGCACAGCCAGGGGATATCACCGCCTTCAGTGACGGCTTCCCTTATCTGCTGATTTCACAGGCCTCACTGGATGCACTGAATAGCCGACTGCAGACACCCGTGCAAATGCGCCGTTTTCGCCCCAATCTGGTGGTCGAGGGTTGCGAGGCGTTTGCAGAAGATCAGTGGCAAAGCCTGCTGATGGGGGATGTGCAATTCAAACGGGTTAAACCCTGTAGCCGTTGCGTGATTCCATCGATTGATCCGCACACCGCACAAAAGAACCCCGAGGTGGTCAGAACACTGGCGAGTTTCCGTAAGACGGGCAAGCGGGTGTTATTCGGCCAGAACCTGACCGCCAGCGGCAAGGGCAGATTGCATACCGGCATGACGGTCAGTCTAATCGATACGCCCTGAACTAATCGGAGCCCACCTGGGGTATCTTTGAACAATGCTGATATGTCTCTGTCATCATTATTCAAAGCTACTCTGGTATTTCCGGGCCGAGAATATAGCTCACTTCCTCAAAGCCCATGTCTTCCAGTTCTTCCATCAGGTCGTCCCAGTTGTAATCCGGCACATTGTCTTCCACACGGGCAATCGCACCGGTGGCGGCACGGTATACTTCATGTGATTCATAATCCTGGGGAATTTTTAATAGACGGATTTTGCCGGCATCCTTGCTGGGTAATATCATTAATTTTTCGGTCATAATGTCAGTCACATTCACAAGCCTGTTAAAGCTGTTCCTATGTTGGATTGATGGGCTGACTGCAAGCTCGGCAAAGCCAGCTAAAGCCAGTTATCCGTATGCACTTGTCGATGCTTCACAAAATTGCAAATTCATACACAACAAGCGCACCATGAATAAGGTAAAACACATAAATACACGGTTGCAATAAAAGCGATGCAACCATTTAAGCCATATAGGCTCTAATGTACAATGATTCAATGGCGATGCGTAAAATAACAGTACTGTTTTTCCTGCACTGATGTTAGCGGGTAATGTACCACAGCCAATAGATGAGCAGAGCAGAAAACACAGCCTATGCTAAAACGACTGACACTGATTCTATTACTTGCATCAGCCTTTCACAGTATGCCGCTATCAGCGGAATCTGTGCAATCCCTGCCACCTTACAGCACGCAGTTTGATGAGCAGCGCGACCCATTCAAGGATGGCGCAGCGGCGATTGAACTGGCCAGCCAGACCAACCGGCGAATTTTAATTGATCTGGGGGGTGACTGGTGCGTCTGGTGCCATAAAATGGATGCGTTTTTTGACGCCAACCCGGATCTCAAACAACGCCTGCACCAGACATTTGTGCTGCTCAGGGTTAATGTCAGTGACGCCAATCCCAACAGCGAATTTCTACAGTCATTCCCCAAACCCCTGGGCTATCCGCATATGTATGTTTCGGATAAAAACGGAAGCGTGCTATGGTCACAGGACACCGCCGATTTTCTAAAAGACGGCGAATATAACCGCGAAGCCTTTATCGCCTTTTTCGACCGCTGGCAGACTCAAAATGAATAAATCAGATCATACTCAGCCACTGCTTAACCGTCGTCAGTTTGTGCAACTCATCGGCAGCAGCGCACTGTTCGCGCCGAGCCTGGGCAGCGCTGCACAGATCGGCACAGATACCATGCAGTCAGAACGGGATCCAGCCTATCAGGATCTACAAGACCCCTGGCTGACCATCGCCGAAGTACAGCAGCATCTGCTGCCGGCAGATGCACAATCGCCGGGTGCAGAGCAGATTGGTGCACTGAACTTTCTGCAGAGCATGCTGCAGGTGCAGAATAACCCGCAGGAATCAGAATTTATTCAGCAGGGTGTGAGCTGGTTAAACCAGCTGGCAAACAAGCAACATCAGGCAGACTTCAAACAGCTTGATAACGCGCAACGGGAAAAGCTGTTACGCAAGATTGAAACCAGTGACGCAGGTGCACGCTGGCTCTCCATCCTGATGACCTACCTGATCGAAGCGCTGTTAAGCGACCCGGTGTACGGCGGCAATAAAAACCAGCGCGGCTGGCAATGGCTGGAACACATTCCCGGCTTCCCCACCCCCGGCCCTGACAAGGTGTATTTTAAACTGGGCGCCCATGCCTCAAGCCGCAGGAGAACAAAGGCATGAGCCCGAATACCGATAAAGACTACGATGTATGTGTGATCGGCAGCGGTGCCGGCGCCGGGCCGATCATTTCTGAACTGAGCAAGGCGGGTAAATCGGTACTGGTACTGGAAAAAGGCCCCTGGTTACACAATAACGACTTTTTCAAGGACGAGCTGGCCTGCTGCCGACGCAGCACCTATACCCCCAATCTGCAGGACGAACAGCATGTGCTGGAAGAAGCCGGCTATGATGGCCAGTGGGTGAGCGAAGCCTCATCGGAATCCGGCTGGGATTTCTGGAACGGTAATGTGGTGGGCGGCGCCTCCAACTTTATGAGCGGTTTTTTCTACCGCCTCAAGCCGGAGGATTTTCGCCTCAAGTCCGAGTTCGGTGCGATTGACGGTGCCAATGTGGTGGACTGGCCGATCAGCTACGATGAGATGGAGCCCTACTACAGCAAGGTTGAAACCGAGGTGGGTATTTCCGGTCGGGTGGTTGCACACAAATTCCAGGAACCCCGATCCCGCGAAGATTTTCCCTATCCCCCCACCCTGGAACATCCGGTAGTGAAGATCATCGATCACGCCTGCGAACAACTCAATCTCAGTTCCCTGCCCACGCCACGGGCGATACTGTCACGCCCGGCCAACGGCCGTAACAGTTGCGAGTATTCAGGCTACTGCGGTAGCTACGGTTGCAGCTCCGGTGCCAAGGGCAGCGCCCGCGCCGCATTGATCGATCAGGCGGTGGCCAGCGGCCATTGTGAACTGCGCGACAACAGCCATGTGTATAAACTGAAAAGCGATGCCAGTGGCAAGGTAATCGAAGCGCTGTATTATGATGCGGATAACCAGCCACACGCGGTATCGGCCAAACTGTTTGTAGTCGCCTGTCATGCGATTGAAACCTCGCGCCTGCTACTGGCCTCCTCCGGGCCAAAACATCCACAGGGGCTGGGTAATAATTATCAGCAGCTGGGCAAAAACCTGCTGTTCTCCGCGGGCGGTTCCGGCACCGGTGAATTCCATTACGACCAGCTGGACAGGCTCAGTGTGGATGGAGTCAGCGCCGATGCACTGAAAACCCGCGGTCCGTTTGTAAATCGTGGCCTGCAGGACTGGTACTTTATCGATGACAAAGCCCTTGGCGGCCGCGCTAAAGGTGGACTGATCGACTTTCTGTTACGCCACCCCAACCCGATCTCCAGAGCCATGTCGGTGCGCTGGAACAGCGATGACAATCTGAACTGGGGCGATGCGCTGAAACGCGACCTGAAAAGCACCTTCAGCAGTGCACAGGATCTACGCTTTGAAGTGTTCAACGACTGGCTGCCCACCGACGACTGTTTTGTCAGCCTCGATAACAAAGTAAAAGACAAATACGGTCATGCGGTAGCCAAAGTGCGCCTGGGTTATCACCCCCATGACCTGAAGGTTGGCCAGTATCTGGCCGACAAGGCGGAAATGGTGTTAGCGCAGATGGGCGCAATAAATATTCGCTCCAGTGTCAGCGGTTCGCCACCGGCGAATCTGGTGGCCGGTGGCTGCCGTTTTGGCAATAACATCAGAAGCTCGGTGCTGGATGCCAGCTGCAAGGTGCATGATGTCGATAACCTGTTTGTAACCGATGGCAGTTTTATGCCCACCGGTGGCAGTGTGCCCTATACCTGGACTATCTATGCCAACTCATTCCGCGTAGCGGATAAAATTAAAACACTGCTCTAGGGCACCTCTTAACAATGCTGATATGTCTGTGCGAGCGCTGTATTGCGATGGCATCAACAATGTGAGTAACTCATAATCGAATTGACGCAGTATGAACAGTCGAAGATGACAACCCGTCAAATAGACAATAGAAAACCGCGCGTATTCCACATAATCTGTTTATGCTGAATCTGGCACTGCTTCATTTACTGATGACACCCGGCATGATTGCACTGGGTGTCGGCCTTAAAGCGATATTGATACCGCTAGGGAACCTCTGAAAAACTCAGAGGTTCCCTGGCTATACCCCCTTGCGATCACGCTGATCTGCTGGAAAATCAGCACGCGCCCCGCTACAACAGCAGATGAATTTGTTCGTCAGCACTGGTTACCTGCACTGAAGCGTTACAGAATATTACTCATAGCCTACGCCATCACCGCTGCGTTAATCCTGCTCGGCCACCTGCTGGCAATGTCCGGCTCAGACCAGAACATGCAGTAAACACCGGGGAAACTCTGAACACCGTGTTTCTGCGCATGGCGATTATGCCGGTATTGATTGCGCTAATCGTCTGTTTTTTTCTCCAGACATCAGCGCCTGGCCTGGCAGGCAGAGGCGAGTTACCGGAAAGTTAAGCTAATCAGACATCATCCTGGCCATGAAAATCTGCATCATAGTCATCCATATGCTGTGACGCCGTATTATCAACTAGCAACGGATCCCTGAACCACTTCAGTGAAGGCACCTTCTCCGCCATCACCTCATTTTCCAGCGGATCAAGAATATATTCGAGTTGATATAAATTTATATTGCTCGGCATTTTACTGAAACCCGCATGTGACTCATTATTCTCTCTGGGCAGCTGATCCGGCTTGGCGCTGAATAAACGACCCAGCAGATCAAAGATTTCTTCATTGGTTTTTGATCGCGACTCAATAAACAGCTCGTGTTTATTTTCAACGTATTCACCACCGGTAAAATCGAGGTAGTTAATGTCATCAACAATATAATGATGACGTGTCTGGCCCAGTCGTTCTGTATAACGGCTGCGCTTGAGCTTACGCATAATACAGGATGCCGCCAGCACATAATCCGTGGCATTAGTCGTAATATAAAGCTTTCCAATGTCAGTTAAACTGGCCTTGAGTTTTTCCACCCACTGGTGATTCTGCGAATTCACGTCCGGCTGATGCAGAACAATATTACTGAATTTCATATCCAGCTGTTTTCGTCTGCTAAGGACGTTCTGCAATACATAATTGCCCATACTGTGTACCAGCAGTACCGGTGGTCGTTCAGTATCCAGATGCTGATCAACTAATTTGAGCGTTTCAAGCAGATTCGCTTTTGATTTTTCTGCATTATCCATGGCAGGCTGGTAATTAACCCAGCGATCCTTAAGTGCCCTGTAGACAAAGTTGCTACCGATTTTTCCCAGCGTACGGGCACCCAGTGAAGCAGTTAGAACATCTTTGGCCACCAGTTGACGAATATCCTTCATCGACAATTCGTGATTTTGCGGACGTGATGGCCAGGCAAACACAATCACATTAACCTGATGATTCTGATAAAGTGCACGGGCCTTGGCGATATTCTCCTGCGGGTCCTGATGAAAGCCATGTATAAAAATAACCCAGGGTTTATATTTGTCATTCGCTTTTATATTCGCGAACACAGAGGCTTCATCACCTTTCCTCGTAAGCGCTATACGCTTATAGTCGGCGGATAATACGCCACTACGGATATGCGGTTTATTGCCCTGCTGCTGATTGAGTATCACCCCAAGCTCGGTGACATTAATGCTTCCGGCTTTGGTGCTAACAGCTGATGGTAACTTTCGATTGGTGAAGACAATAATCATTTTTAAATCCTTTTACTGTAGACGGTTTAATACTTCTTTTAAAAAGAAAACGCAAATGAACGCGAATAACCGCTAATTTTTACTCGCTCCCACGCTCCCGCATGGGAACGCATAGGCAGCTGAGAAAATAAATAACACATAACACAGTAATGGGCACCACGCAGGAGCATGGCAACCAGAAAACCTTTATTGAATGATTAAAGCTAAATCACTAAAGGTTAAAGCATAACGCTTTAATCGCGTTTATTTGCGTTTTCTTGTGCATTTTTTAGTGCGTTTTATTTTTTAAATCTGGCGTCATACAGGTCATGTAGACTTGTGCGGACTTCATTCACTAAGGCTGGTATCAATCCACTCTTCCAGGTAATAAATCCGCTGTCCTTCCGATGATTTCGACGGGCCAATCACTTTGGCGGCATACAGGTGTTTTTCCACATTGGCTTCGTCGATCGCATCCAGTTCCGATTCGACCACAAACACACAGTTTTCGGCAAAGCGCCCCCGTGAACGTTTGGGTGCGTAGATCACGGCAAACTTGTGCTGCACTACATCAGAATCACTATCAACGGTAATACCTTTCATTTTTTTCTCTTATTTTTATTGTGCAGCTGATCGGGTTATGGGCTTGGATTGGGGAATTGTTGATGGATTTTTTCAATCCCCTCCAGCACGTCCTTGCTCAACTCGAGCTGGGCACTATCAATATTATCACGCAATTGCTGCATGGTGGTTGCGCCAATAATGGTCGAGGTCACAAACGGGCGACTGTGGATATAGGCCAGCGCCATTTGCGCCGGATCCAGCCCGTGCTTCTGCGCCAGTTTTACATAGGCGGCGGTGGCGGCAATCGCGTTTTCACTGCTGTAACGGGTATAGTCCTTGAACAGTGTGAGCCGCCCTCTGGCCGGTTGTGCACCATTCAGGTATTTGCCGGACAGCACCCCAAAGCCCAGCGGTGAATAGGCCAGCAGACCAACCTTTTCGCGAATCGACACTTCGGCAAGGCCAACTTCATAACTGCGGTTAAGCAATGAATAGGGGTTCTGCACACTGACCACACGGGGCAGGTTCATCTGCTCGGCGAGGCGGATAAACTCCATCACCCCCCAGGGGGTTTCATTGGACAGGCCGATATAACGAATTTTACCCGCATCCACCTGGTCTTTGAGCGCCAGCAGGGTTTCTTCTATCGGAATCGATGTATCCTTTGCCCGGTGGCTGTAACCCAGCTGACCGAAATAATTGGTTTGTCGATCCGGCCAGTGCAGCTGGTACAGATCAAGGTAATCGGTTTGCAGGCGTTGCAGACTGCTCTCCAGCGCCTGCTGTATATTGCCGCTGTCCAGCCGACGTGTCGTCTCATTACGGATGTGCGGCAGCCAGCCATCTGCAGGGCCCGCCACCTTGCTGGCAAGCACCACCCGCTGGCGTTTACCGGTTTTCGCCAGCCAGCTGCCGATATAGGATTCTGTCAGGCCACAGGTTTCGGCTCTGGGCGGTATGGCATACAGCTCGGCGGTGTCAATAAAATTAACCCCGTTGTCCAGCGCATAGTCCAGTTGCAGATGCGCCTCGGCCTCGCTGTTCTGTTCTCCCCAGGTCATGCTGCCAAGGCAGATAACACTGACCTGTGTGTCGGTATTTCCCAGGGGTTTTAATTTCATGGTTTAACCTTATTCTGCTCGGGTGTTTAACAATCTTTAGCCGCGAGTGACCTGCAGCTATTCCCCACTCGCTGCTTGCTGCTGTCTGGTTTATAATGGCGACAGTCTGACAGAGTGTCCACAGGTTTTATACCAGTGCCCTGCGGTGGATTCAACTGCCTCTAGCCAACAGCAAAGCCCCTTTTATGCCGGATATCATTCTCAGCACCCTCAATGCCCGCTATATACACGCCTCCATGGGCCTGCGTTATCTGCTGGCCAATATGGCGGAACTACAGACTTCAACCGAACTGATCGAATTCAATATCAATGGCCGCGTGATAGATATGGCGGAAACCCTGTTAAGCAAACAGCCAAAAATTATCGGCCTCGGGGTGTATATCTGGAATGCCCGTGAAACGCTGGAGCTGGTGCAACTGCTTAAAACCGTGTCACCCGAAACCCTGGTTATACTCGGCGGACCGGAAGTCAGTTATGAATATGTAAATCAGGTACTGGTCAGCCATGCCGACTATGTGATCACCGGCCAGGCGGATATGGCCTTCAGGGAATTGTGCAGTGATCTACTGTGCGGCAGAAAACCGATTAATAAAATCATTCACCCGTTGCCGTTTGAACTATGCGAAATTTCGCTGCCCTATGCCTGGTATAACGATGAGGATATCAGCAATCGGGTGATCTACGTCGAAGCTTCCCGTGGCTGTCCATTCAAGTGTGAGTTCTGTCTGTCATCACTGGATAAAACCGTTTATCCCATTGATATCGATCTGTTTCTGAATGAAATGCAGACCCTGTATCAACGCGGTGTGCGACATTTCAAATTTGTCGACCGAACCTTTAATTTAAAAGCCGAGACCAGTATTCGCATTATGCGCTTCTTTCTCGACAAAATGGATGCAGATAACAGCCAGCAACTGTTTCTTCACTTTGAACTGATTCCGGATCATCTGCCGGATAAACTCAAATCCACCATTGCCGAATTTCCTGCGGGCAGCCTGCAGTTTGAAATCGGCATACAGAGTTTAAATCCCGAGGTACAGCAAACCATCAGCCGCAAGCAGAATACCGAAAAAGTAAAACAGAATCTGCACTGGATACGTGAACACTCCAACGCACATATTCATGCGGATTTAATCATCGGTCTGCCCGGTGAAACCATTGACAGCTTTGCCCTGGGACTGAACCAGTTATACGCTATGGATCCTCACGAAATCCAGGTGGGCATTTTAAAACGCCTCAGGGGCACGCCGATTATTCGCCACACTGATGACTATGCCATGCGTTATAATCCGCAGCCACCCTATAATATTCTCAGCAATTCGCTTATTAATTTCTTCGAGATGCAACAACTGAGTCGCTTTGCACGTTACTGGGATCTGATTATTAACTCCGGTCGATTTAGCCACAGTGTACCGCTGTTGCTGGGCGTGAAGGGTAATGAAACCAATTCAGCCTTTGAAAACTTTTTCACGCTGAGTCAGTGGCTGTTTGCATCCACCGGGCAAACCCATAAAATTTCACTGGAACGCCTGTTTGCTCTGCTCTATCAGGGTATGTGTGACGCACTGCGACTTGATGTGAAACAGATCGAACCTGCACTGCTGCAGGACTTTGCTCAATCCGGCATTAAGGGCGAGGCAAAGTTTCTACAGCGCAAGTCCATTAAAAGCGAGACCAGGCGTATACATGCTGCGCAACGGCAGCACAGACACAGTCTGTAGTCACTGTGCTGCGGTATTAGCGAGATATTTTTTGCAGAGTGTATAACTTACTGAATCGTTCATTATACGCCTTAAACAAGCTTCAGTTTAAACTGTGCAAAACCGAGCTTTAGCAGACGAATTAACACCCACAGAAACAGCAATGGCAGTATCAGGCTCTGTAACACAAACACCACGATCATATTAATCACCTGGCGGCTGATTTCATCGGCGGACTGTTTGAGTGACTCGAGTTTCTGGCTTATATCAAGCTGACTGGCGGAACTGCTAAACCATTGTTGCGCTCTGTCCAGCAAACTGCTGTCCGTCGTATTCGCTGGCGGCAGGTCATCTATCGGCAAGGTCTGAGCCTGCTGAATATCACTGCTGGACTGTTCCAGTGCGTTCTGCATTTCAGTGTAAAGTGGCTGCAGAAACTGTTCATACAACAGGTGGTTGGCCACCGCCACCAGCGGCACACTGAAACGCAAAAACAGAAACAGCAGTAAAGTTCTTAGCAGCAGGCTTTTGTAGAGGGCGTATTGTCTGCCATTAACCTCAGTTGCCAGTTCATTGCCCGATACCGTCAGGTTTTTACCGGTTCGCTGCAGAGGCCACCAGTGCAATAACAGAAACGTTACAACCAGCAAACTGATTGCACTGCTGATCCACACACTCTGCACCATTTCCAGCAACAGTCGCTGAATACCCAATGATGTACCACTGGCCAGTACCACCCAGGAAAAACGTTCCAGCAGATCATTAATCGGGTCAAGAATTTGCCCCGGTGCCAGCACCAGCCCGACACCGGCCGGCGACATGGCAAGTTCGGTTCCCTGTGCCACTGAGATCACTCCATTCAGGCCACGCACCACCGCAAAGGTAATCAGTGTGCGCTGCATACCCTGTTCGGTGTAGTCTTTTGCCAGGCGGTCGAACTGAGCAGACCACGCATAAAAAACGCAGATGACCAGCAGTAAACTGAACAGCAGCTTTCTGCTCAGGCTGAGGCGATTATGCGCTGGCGGCTCTGGCGGACATTCTGAACTGATAGGCACAATTGCACTCTCTATACGGCATTTAACTCACAATAACTCCAGGGAAGCTCTGAATAATTCATCCGTGAATTATCAGAGCAAAAACAAATCAAAATGCGATTTTTATTTGTTTTTCATTTTCAATAACTTAGCAGTTATTGAAAATGGCGACACATCCTTGTGCCGCGGAACCTCTGAGTTTTTCAGAGGTTCCCTGGCACGTTCGGCTTAACGCCAAAAAAATGACCCGCAATTAATAGACTGCACCGGCCTAATTAACACAGGCTGTTTTATAGAAAAAGCGCTGTTCTTCAACTTTTGGATCATATGCCTGATCAACTGCATGGGAATCTTCTGCGTTATCCATATAGGCCGCCTGGTACTGTTTAAGCGCATCGGGATGCACTCGATACATACCTTTACGTATGCGAAACAGATATTTGGTATGAGTCGCGGTGTACTGGCCGGTTTCGATAACAGCGGCCGGAAGAAATGAATTTATGTAGTCGGATTTCACATCGCAGAAATAGGTTTTAAACTCTCTTAAACTGACAATCACACCAAAATCATCCACTTCACCTAATTCCCCTTTGCTTACAGCTTCAAGAAAACGTAATTTCAAAGTCATTTTTGTCCCCACTCTCCTGGTTTAAAAGCTGGTTTGATCTGTATGCGCTTAAATTAAGATAAGCATTTGAAATCAATATAAAAAACGCATTTTATTACTGGATTAAACATGGCTGAATGTGCGGAAACGAAGAACCAACATAAACTAAGTACCACATCAATATCCACACTCACAGACTTACGTGCTAAAGATAAAAACACGTCACCGGTTTAATCATATTGACAAAGGAAAGCAAAATGCAGGCCAAACCTGGAAAACTAGGAACTGTAACTGAAAGACAACTTCAGATACTGATATGCTTCCCTGACTTCAATAAAATGTTGATGTTGACCACCACGATCCGGGTGACAACAGGCAACTTTTTGCCGATAGGCATACTGGATATCACTCCAGCTTGCCGAGGATTTTAACCCAAGTACGGCGAGGGCATATGACCGCTTATCGTGATTTTCCGGCTCAGTCTGATAGTGCCGATATTGTCTCCAGAAACCCTGCAGCAACTGTTCAACCGCAGCCTGATCGGCATCAGAATAGTGTTGCCAGTCAAGATAGTACTCACTCAACGCCAGATCACTGCGCGCGGCTTCACTGATGGCCAGTGCGCTGAGCCCACGGCTGGTTGTATTCCCTGCGTCGTCTTTATCTAGTTTATACAGAAGAATTTTTAATGGCGTGATATACAGGCTGTAGCCACTGCCCTGCAAGTCACGCTGAATTTCATAAAGCGCATTCATCAGGATAAAGTTTTTTCTGAACAACAACAGCTCACTCGACAGATTAGTACCTTTTTCAGTCTGTACCATCTGCTCCAGCTCATGTCCGCTGGCCTCAAGCTGTTTGAGTAGATCATATAAACCCAGTCCCTGTTCTGCCTGTTCCAGCAGCTTACTGATGGGCAAACAGAGCGGATTAGCAGGCAACGAACGGGTCATCGCAATAAACCAGGGACAGGTTGCTTGTGTGTTTTCCCATTAAACAGGGGCATAGTCAGTTATCTTTAAACACTTGATATTGATGTTTTTATACCGGGCTTGAAGCTGGCATTTGTTGCCTGTGTCGGCGTGATGGCGTTAGCATACATCAACACGCTGTGATCTGGCTGCAGTATAACCAGCCAGATGCAATCGGGTAAATCGATAGCTCCGAATTAATAGCTGAAATCAGCAATTCCACCACGCGACCCAGGCGCTTATCAAACAACCCTGGCTTGCGCATAACATCCGCATTTATTTATATGCGATCGCAAAAACATAATAGGCGCAGCATAAAGGAGCATGTAGACCACATTAAAAGGATTTTCTTCATTTTATCAACAACATAGACGATTTTCCCGCCATAATAGCAAGCAGCGACTCGCCCGCCCAGCCATAATGGACAGAGTGTGGACATCTGTGATGGTATCGGCAAAAAATCATAAATTTTATACTATAATTAAACGTCCCGACCTCTGAAAGCGGATACGGCAAAATTTAGATGGTGCAAGATAATCAGCAAATCCAGCAACTGCGCAACGAGCTGCAAGAGCGTGAAGCAGAAATCAAGTTATTGCAGGACACCTTCTATCTGGTCGCCAGTGAACTCAATCTGCAGCGGGTTTTTGCCGCAATTGCGCAACGCGCACTGCACCTGGTGGATGCAGAAACCCTGCTGATACCCATTCTCGACCAGAACCAGACGTCCTATACCTACCGCGGCGGCGCTGGTAAAAACAGCGATGAAATTATCGGTCAGTCACTGCCGATTGATTTTGGGGTCTGCGGCTGGGTATGGAAGCACCAAAAAGCCTGGTGGCGCGGCATCCTCGACGAGCTCAGTGAAAGTGAGCGAAACCAGTGGGAAAAGCAGGCCGGTACACTGATTATGGTACCGCTGCAGGGGCGTAAAGGTTTCCTCGGTGGCATCGCGGCCATTAACAAAAAAGACGGCCTGGAATTTAGCCGACGCGATCTCAACACCCTCAGCCTGTTTGCCAGTATCGTCTCCATTGCGATTGAAAATGCACTGGCGGTGAATCAACTGGAAAACACCCAGCAAACACTGCTTGAACACCAGCATCGAATTGAAGTTCTGAATAAACAGTACGCCGAGTCCTATAACAAAATCCAGCAACTGTCGCTGTACGACACGCTGACCGGTCTGCCCAACCGCACCCTGTTTGTGGATCGTATTAATACACAAATCCAGATCGCGCAAAGAAAAAAACAGAACCTCAGCCTGGTGCTGGTTGATATCAGCAATTTCAAAACCATCAATGAAGCGCTGGGACATGAAGCCGGTGACCAGATACTGGTTGAGTTCAGCGAACGCATTACTGAACACGTACAACCCGATGAAACCTTCAGTCGACTCGGTAATGATGAGTTCGTCCTGCTCTCGCCCATCACCTCAGTCACGCAAAGTATTAACAAGATACAATTGTTCATAAAACAGCTTGAGCGCCCATTCCAGCTCGATAACAACCAGATCACTATCAACGCACGTTTTGGCATCAGCCTCTATCCGGAACATGGAACGGATCGCAGCGAACTGTTTAAATCAGCCGATATTTCACTGGATATCGCCAAGAAGAATAATCTCAATTTTCACATTTACGACAGAGAAAAAGATCAGGCCAGTAATGACCACATCAGCCTTTCTGTGGACATACAACAGGCCTTTGAGCAACAGCAATTCGAACTGCATTACCAACCTAAACTGGATATAAAAACCGGCCATGTATTATCTGCAGAAGCACTGGGACGCTGGAAGCACCCGCAAAAAGGCTTTATCTCGCCGGGCATATTTATCGACGCACTGGAACAATACAACGCGATTGACCGCTACACCTATCTGGTGATTGATATGGTGAAACGCCATCTGCAACAATGGCAACAGCAGGGACACCCGATAAAAGTCGCAATCAATATTTCCACGCGCACACTGATGAACCCGGATTTTATAAACCAGGTTGAACGACGCATCAGTGGTCCACAGATAGGCCGCCAGCTGATTTTCGAAATTACTGAAAGCCTGTTTCTAACAGAAAAAGACTATGTGTATGCCTCGTTGCATCGCTTGCGCGCACTGGGCATTGAATTATCCATTGATGACTTTGGCACGGGCTACTCATCCCTGAGTCGACTTAAAAAAATGCCAGTCAACGAAATTAAAATTGATCAGTCATTTATTTTTGATATGGCAAGTAACCCGGATGATAAAATCATTGTAAAGTCCATTATTGATCTGGCACATAACCTTGACCTGATCGTGGTGGCAGAAGGCGTTGAAACCGAAATAATACTTCAGCAGCTAAAACAGCTTGGCTGTGATGTGGTACAGGGCTATTTATTCAGCAAACCGCTGCCACTGCTGGAGTTCAGCAACTATCTTCGTCAGGCAATGGGCGACAAACAACAGAACTCTGCCCCCTGAATCACCCACTACTGGCCAGCACCCGCCAGGCCACAATCAGCTATTGCCGACAGCCACTGCAATTCTCCGAGTATGCGTTAGACTCTCTGGTTCAGGCTATTTTTTAAGGCTTTTTTATTTGCTAAGCTGCGCTGTGTTATCTGTAACAGGCAGTTCAAATTTTACGGCACAATAATTGCTGACGAATAATCAACAGCATGCTGCCTGCTGAGATAAACCTGATTTATGAGCATTCATGCCCGATTCAGGTGCAGATAAATCACATAGCGACAGGCTTTGCACACTAACGGCAACAGGCACTGGTAGAACGGTATAACACACATCGGGCTGTTACAGGATGCCCAGGCCGGTTGAACTGATATTATTTAATGAACTCGATTGATTTGAGGGAGTCACTGAATTCATGAACTGGAATACTGTTGTAAAGCAATCAATTGAGCTACGTCACTGGTTTCACCGACACCCTGAACTCACCTGGCAGGAAAGCAGTACAGCAGAGAAAATTCGTCAGCAACTCACTGAATGGCAAATTCCCTGGCGCCGCTGTGCCGAACACGGCACCATTGCCCAGTTCAACAGTGATGCCTCCGGTGAACATATTGCCCTGCGTGCTGATATGGACGCCCTGCCCATCAGTGAAAAAAATTCCCTCGATTACTGTTCAAGCGAAGCCGGCAAAATGCACGCCTGCGGGCACGATGGCCATATGGCCGCGCTGCTGGGTTTCGTCCCCTGGCTAAAACAGCACCAGACACAACTCAAAGGCCCGGTTAGTCTGCTATTTCAGCCGGCGGAAGAAGGCGGACATGGTGCTAGAAAGATGATTGAAGACGGCGCACTGCAGGGAGTGGATGTAATTTTCGGCTGGCATAACTGGCCCGCCCTGCCCCAGGGCAGGGCGGTCTGCCCCGATGGTGCAGTGATGTCCGGCAACGGCACCTTCCATATTCATATTCAGGGTCAGGGTGGACATGCCTCCCAACCCGAAGCCACACACGATCCGGTACTGGCCGCTGCGGCCATTACACTCAATTTACAGCAGATTATCAGCCGCCGCCTGCCACCCCAGGCCGCCGCGGTACTCAGCGTCACCTCTATACAGGCCGACAGCAATGTCACGGTGATTCCCGACAGTGTTTATCTTGAAGGCAGCATTCGGGTCTCCAATCCACGCTGGCGCAAACCAATGAACGAACTGATTACAGAGATAGCAAACACCACGGCACAGGGTTATGGGGTGAGTGCAAGCGTGGAAATTCGCAGCCGCTATGAAGCAACCATCAATCACCCTGCCGCAGCCGCCCGCTACCGCGAAGCACTGCACAGTGAACTGGGTGACGACTATGCCGACAACGAGCTGTTGCTACCGATTATGGCATCGGAAGACTTCAGTTATTACCTGAATGAAATTCCCGGCGCATTTGCACTGATCGGCATGGCAGAGCAGCAAACCGGTGGGCCAGCCTACCAGTTTCCCTGCCACAGTCCCAACTATCAGTTTAACGACCGCATACTCGATTCGGTGATGCGCGTCTTCTGTCAACTAACAGGCATCAGCAAACCCGACTGACAAAACAGGCACACAGCTTCTACATTAGATGTTGAAGCTAAACACTATGGAACACTGCAAACACAGGCAGTCATTATTAATCGAAACACCCGACTTCTTATAGAGTCAGGGCTAACTACTTTAAGGAGTACTTTATGGACTGGTTTGAAAGCTATGAGTCTGAAATCCGTGCCTACAGCCGGGCCTATCCGGCGGTGTTCGTCAGCGGACAGAATGCGCGACAGGTGGATGAAGAAGGTAAGCAGTACATTGATTTTTACGCCGGTGCCGGAGTACTTAATTTTGGTCACAATAACCCCGCACTCAAACAGGCAGTGATTGAGTATCTGCAGGCAGATGGCGTGCTGCATACACTGGATATGATGACGCCACCCAAGCGTGAGTTCATCAAGGCCTTTGTCGAAACCATTCTTAAACCACGGCAGATGGATTATAAACTGCAGTTTATGGGCCCCACCGGCACCAATGCCGTGGAAGCCGCGCTCAAACTGGCACGCCGCGTTACCGGACGCAGCCATGTGATTGCCTTCAGTCAGGGTTTTCATGGTATGACACTGGGTTCACTCGCCTGCACCGCCAATGAATATTTTCGCCAGGCCGCCGGTGTTAACCTGAACAACGTCTCGCACTGGCCATTCGAAACCAATCAGGGCGGTGGCATGGAAGGCCTTAATGCCTTACGTGCGCTGTTTGAAAACAGCTCCGGCGGTGCCGATAAACCCGCTGCCTTTATTGTTGAATCACTGCAGGCAGAAGGTGGTGTGAATTGCGCCAGCAGCGAATGGCTGCAGGCACTGCAACAGCTGGCAAAAGACCTGGGTGCATTGCTGATTGTGGATGATATTCAATCTGGTTGCGGTCGCACCGGACATTATTTCAGCTTTGAAGACAGCTGCATTCAGCCGGACATTATTACCCTGGCCAAGGGCATCGGTGGTCTGGGTACGCCCATGGCAATGAATCTGGTCAAACCGGAACACGATCAGCACTGGCAACCCGGTGAGCACACCGGCACCTTCCGCGGGCAGAACATCTCCTTTGTCGCCGGACGTGAAGCGCTACGTTATTTTGAAACCGATGACTTTCTGGCAGAGACACGGCGCAAAGGTGAAGTAATGGCCGAACAGCTGCGTGCCATTGCTGAACAGTACAGTAGTCACGGCTTCAGTGTACGCGGCAAAGGTATGATGCAGGCGCTGGACATCGGTGATGGCGCACTCGCCAAGGCGATTGCCCGTGACTGTTTTGAGCACGGCATGTTATTTGGCCCCTGTGGCGTTGGCGGCTCGGTGATTAAGCTGATTCCACCCCTGACCATTCCCGATGACGATCTGGCCGATGGTCTGGCCATTCTGCATCAGGCCATCGACCGCCAGATGGAGGCATAAGCATGATCGAACGCGATGACATGACCTTTCCTTTTAGCGAGTACCAGCGGCGTATCGGCGAACTGCGTGAGCGCATGGCGAAACGTCTGCTGGATGCGGTGATTATTTCCGATGCGGAAAACATCATGTACCTCACCGACTACCAGACCACCGGTTACTCTTTCTTTCAGGCACTGGTGGTGCCACTGGAAGGTGAACCGTTTATGGTCACCCGTAAACTGGAGGAGTCCAACGTAATTGCCCGCACCTGGGTGGAAATTACCCGACCCTACCCGGATACCGGCGATGCAATTCAGATGCTGGTGACCGCACTGGTGGAATTTGGCCTGGCCGGAAAAACCATCGGTTATGAACGTAACTCCTATTACTTTACCGCCTACCATCAAGATTATTTTCATACCTCGTTTACCAAAAGCCGTTTAATGGATTGCTTTGGTATTGTCGAACAGGGGCGCATTATCAAATCGGCGTTTGAACTGGAAGCCATGCAGAAAGCCGCCACCGCCACCCGAGCAGGCATGAAAGCAGGACTGGAAGCGGCACAGGTGGGTGTTACCGAAAACGAAATCGGTGCAGCCATCTGTCAGGCGATGTTTTCCGCCGGTGGCGAAATTCCCGCGGTTATGCCTTATGTGACCTCGGGGCCGCGCACTATGATTGGACACGCCTCATGGGAAGGTCGAAGCGTACAGGCCGGTGAACATGTGTTTCTGGAAATTGCCGGTTGTTACCGCCGTTATCACACCGCGATGATGCGTACCGCGGTGTGTGGTGAGCTCAGCGACAGCATGTATAAATCTCAGGAACTGATGAAACAGGCACTGCAGCTAGCAAAGGATGAATTACGCCCCGGCCTCACCGTATCCGATGCGGACAAGATGCTGCGCAATATCATTCGCGAAAACGATGTCGGCGCCAAACTGATCACCCGCTCCGGCTACTCGATTGGCATTGCGTTTCCACCCAGCTGGGATGAAGGCTATATTATGAGCTTATACCAGGGCTCATCCGATGTACTCGAACCCGGCATGACCTTCCATGTGATTCCCTGGATGTGGGGCATAGACGGTGATAAATCCTGCGGCATTTCCGACACTTTCTATATCACCGAAAACGGCTGTGGTTCTTTTTTCCATGATGTAGAGCAGGACTTTACCGTCAAGGCCGAACCCACCCCGGCAAAACTCAGCCAGCATTCAAATAGCAATGAGAAAAAGAAATCACCAAAGTCCGTGGATAAAACACCGACTCCATTGCCTGAACAGAACGCGAACAGCTAAAGAGGTTTTATGTATATTGCAATCAACCCAACCAATGGTGAAGAGCTGCACCGCTATGACACCTTCGATAATGCGCGGATTGACGCCAGTATTAACAATGCAGCACAGGCTTATAAAAGCTGGCGTAAAACTGATTTTGCCGAAAGAGCATCACTGCTCAACAAGGTGGCAAAGGCACTGCGTGATGATGAGGAAAACCTGGCCAGGCTGATGACACTGGAAATGGGCAAACCGATTAAGGAAGCCCGTGGCGAAGTGCAGAAAGCCGCACTCTGTGCGGAACACTATGCGGAACACGGTGCCGACTACCTGGCCGCAAAAGACCTGCCCTCCGATGCCAGCCACAGTTATGTGCAACACCTGCCACTGGGCCCCATACTGGGCATCTTGCCCTGGAATGCGCCCTTCTGGCTGGCGTTTCGTTTCGCTGCGCCGGCAATCATGGCGGGTAATACCTGCCTGATGAAACACGACTCCCATGTACCTGCCTGTGCCGAAGCCATCGCCGAGGTGTTTATCAAGGCCGGTGCACCCGAAGGGCTACTGGAAAACATCCGCGTTGATAACGACCAGGTCAAACATATCCTCGAACACGATGCGGTGCAGGCGGTATCACTCACCGGCTCCAGCAGCGCTGGCAGCCAGGTCGCATCACTGGCGGCAAAACAGATTAAACCGGCGGTGCTCGAACTGGGTGGTTCCGACCCCAGCCTGGTTTTTGCCGATGCCGATCTGGAGATGGCCGCCGACACATTGGCACTGTCACGCATTATCAATGCAGGCCAGTCCTGTATCGCCGCCAAACGCATTATTGTTGAAGCATCCGTATACGATGCCTTTATTGAAAAATTACACACACGCCTCGCTGCACTGACCATGGGTGACCCTGCAGATGAAAACACCCAGGTCGGTCCTATTGCCCGCGCAAATTTACGCGACGGCCTGCACCGTCAGGTATCCATGAGCATTGAACAGGGCGCGCGCTGTTTACTCGGTGGCGAGATACCAGAAGGCCCCGGCTTCTTTTATCCGGTCACCCTGCTGGTGGATGTCACGCCACAGATGCAGGCAGCCTGTGAAGAAACCTTCGGCCCGATTGCGGTGGTGATGAAGGCCGACTCGCAGCAACAGGCGCTGGAGATGGCCAACGATACACCTTACGGTCTGGCCGCGTCGATATGGAGTGCCGACGTTAACAGGGCCGAACAGATGGCGCGGGAGATTGAAGCGGGTCAGGTCACCATCAACGGCATCGTTAAAACCGATCCTCGCCTGCCCAGTGGCGGCATTAAACGATCCGGCTACGGCCGCGAACTCGGCCCCCACGGCATACTGGAATTTGTGAATGTTCAGCAGGTATGGGTTGGTCCCAAAAAAGACGGCTAAAAAAGTGTAAAAGAAAAGTACGCGAATGAACGCAAATTTAAAAAAGAGCCTGACTTTTCTTTGTGTTTTCTTTTGACTGATTCCCACGCTCCTGCGTGGGAGCGTGGGTACGAGCAAAATAACACGGTGGATCCGCTCCGCTTGATCCACCCTACGTGAGCTTTTGATTGCGTTTATTCGCGTTTATTTGCGGACCAGTATGCTTTTCGTTTTCTTTCAAATCATATCATCTGCTTCCATTTTTCATGAGCCAGTCTCCTGTGACTACTACCTTCTTCATCAATTCGAAAAATATATAACCAGCTATTGTCGACTAACTGCCGAACAATCTCGTGACGTGAAATAATATCATCGATTGCGCAAGCCGGTGCTTCGATAAATACACTCAGGCGAAGTGGTTCATGCATCCATTCTTTGCCATTATGTAAAGATTGCATCGGCAAGCCTACGCGCAAATCACCCCCGTTACCTTCCAGCACACCGATGGCACCACCCACTATATTGTGTAACACTTTATTGCCACTGCCAAATGTATTGTTATCAACAACCGAGCCGTAATACTGCATATTGATCCAGTTGGCCACAACCATTGGTGCAGTCATAATTAATTCAAGAATCTTGAAATCTTTATCGTTCTGCCATTCATACTCATGTAAGAATGCACGTCCGCCCAGATCAGCACCCCGACTACGATCCCGTGGTGCAGCAATGAATGCGCCATTGTTTGCTAATGCCCATTCGGGTCTTACCCGTGACCAGTCACTGGCGCGGCGATAAATATCATTTGCGATTGTCTGCTCGGATGACGTATCGGTATCCATTAATGCTGCACGTTTCAGACGAGTTAAATCAGCGGCCTGTTCAAGCCATTGTTGTAACTGCGCAAGATTTTCTATTAAAGCATCGGGCACATCATCTATATCGAACAGACGCACCTGATCGGTAGTCGTATCATGCAGGGCCGCCACAAACCATGTATCGTACGGTATGTAAATACCCCGTTGTCGAAGACCTTCACGCACCAGGCTCTGATTCATAATAGCTGCAACAACCCGCGCACTGGCCTCACCCGTTTGTCCGGCACATGCGCCGCAGTCCAGCGCGGTAGCATGTGGGTTATTTACTGTGGTGCTACCGTGACCAGCCAGTAACACAAGCGGTGCAAAATTATCCGTCATATTCATTGCACGCAAAATACGCTCTGCATGATCAATCCACTCAGCTTGTGGAATACCTGAATCCGTATCACCTTCACATTTGCTATTTGCTGAATTGCCTGTCAGCTTTGGACCAATGTCCTCAAGCAAACTTTTATCCAGCCCCTGATATGCCGGATTAGCCACTGGACGAGTCCAGCCAAAACTGTCGCTGAATAATTTTGGTGCATACATCAACCCGGCCGCTTCAACAAACGAGAAACATGAAGAAGCTGACATCTTGAAACCTTTCCAGGCTTTGGCCAGGCCGATACGCTGACGACGTTTATCGATCATCTGCCGGTTGATATCGTTGTTACCCTTCACGTGCTCGTGTATACGACTGGCCGGGTTAAAAATAACAGGCACATGCGAACGCCCTGCATCAGCACCCAGAGGCACATACTCAATAAAAATACCGAAAAACCCGGCAAAGCCCAGTGTTTGCACCTTTGGTGCAACCGTCTCCAGTGAGCGTCGATACACTTCTGAGCGCACATCAATACAGAATGCAGCCTGTACGGCAGGACGCTCCATACTTTTACCTGCTGTTTTTGATGTGTGGTTAAGCGACTCAATAATGTTATGTTGAAAACCGATTTCCATCGCGCCTAATAAAATACGATCAACTTCCGCGGCCGCCTGACGTTTCGCTGAAGGCGGACGCATGCTCGCCATTAACATCTCACGCCATTGTGCAGCCAGTGCTGATGATTGCTTTTCCTGATACAACAGGATGTCCCACATAACTCTTATCGCCAGTAAATCAACAATCGCATCATCCTGCGAGCCTGCCAGTTCAGCCTGCCAGCGTAAATAACGCGTCCATGCGGCCCATCCACCAATACTCAACAATGAGGCATGCAAATAGCGCTCGATTGCTTCTTTGGGAATCTCCAGCTGTTGCAGTGCCCAGGCAATCGCAGCCCGAGGGTTGTCAGGCAGTCTGCTTACCGCATGACGAAAATCGCCCAGCCCCATCATCGCAGGACTCATGTCAATTGCTGCAGCTTTACGCCAGGATGAGTATAAAGACTGATCACGCCATGGCATTGGCACACTCGCCTGACCCAGGTCAAAATAAGCCGCGCAGTGAAGGCTGATACGTTCAGTAACAAAGCTACTCCATAATCCACCTTCTACGCGTTCCAGTATTTGACTAACCGGTGTCATTCCCGTTCTCGCTTGTGGCGCTTTAGTCGTCAGTATGCGTTCAATTTCTGCCACATCCAGTTTACTCTCATAGAGCTCGATGGCCGTCTGCAGATCTTCACGCGTGATTCGTCCAGATGCCAGCTGCTCAGCATAATAGTCACGCGACATATAGATGCCATGACCCAGTATCCGGGCCAGGGTATCGGAAGCATCCTGAAACGATTTATCACTCAGACCCAAAAAAGGATTAACCGCAACAAAGTGTTTTAATGGCCAGAGTGGCGCGATGCGCGCACAGGCCGTATCGATCTGTTTATCCAGCATGATGGATGCGCTTTGCGTTTGCTCGCGCCCTGTAGAGATCGCTTCAACATGAGTAGCATCAGCTGATTTCTTACACACAATAGATTTAAGAACAGGCATGATCAATCTCCAGAAAGTTTAATAAGCGAACGAGGCGCAGGCCATACGCGTTGCAGCACACGTGTCAAAAACACATCGATATAAAACCCGCTATACAGATGCATGTATAATTTCTCGTGCAGTGCTGAACGACCTGACCTAAATGATTGCTGTATTATCAGCAACAGAATAAACACAGTGATAATCAATGCAGCCAGTATGTTGTGGAACACGCCCTGTGTTTCAGCAACCGGCAATACGCTATCGGCAATCATCAGTTCAAAGCCGTGATGTAAAGAAAAGTATGCCAGGCAAACCAGCAGGCTCAGGCCGGCGGCACGGGCTAGAAAAGCCATGTGACCTTGTATAGAAACTGCCTGTAATAACAGCTGGCTTAATGCAACTGCCACGATAGCACCTGCGGCAAGTAGCGCCGGCTGGCTATTCAGAGTGATACCAAACAGCCTGCCAATAGCCAGTGTTGTCAGAACAGCCATAACAAGTGCTGCTGCCTTACGCCAGCTGGATAATCTCTCCGGCGCAAAGTGAATGCCTGGTGCCCGGAAACTATCCACACCACTTCCTGACGCCAGAAAGGCATGCGCTTTATACAGCGAATGCGCAACCAGATGCAGCATCGCCAGACTATACAGTCCCAGTCCGCACTCCAGTAACATAAAGCCCATTTGTGCCGTGGTAGACCATGCCAGTGATACCTTAATGCTGGTTTGGGTCAGCATCACCAGAGAGGCCAGCGCCAGAGTAATCAGCCCAATCACCGCTAACAGCATCAGTGCAGTGGACGAACCAGACATCACAGGACTCATGCGAATAATCAGGAAAGCCCCGGCATTCACAATACCTGCATGCAATAATGCCGATACCGGTGTAGGTGCTTCCATTACCTGGATGAGCCAGCCATGAAACGGAAACTGCGCTGACTTAAGCACGGCACTGAGAACAATAAGAGCGGCCGCCCAGTGCAGTGACGCAGGCAAAGGTTGCGACATCAACGACATCATCGAAAATATGGCCTCGAACTCCAGCGTGTTAAGTGTGGAGCCAATGAGAAAAATCGCAATCAGAAGGCTGGCATCACTCATCCGGCTGGCTACAAACTTCTTATGTGCCGCCAGTACTGCGGCGGGGCGTTCCCTGTAGAACATCAATAACTGATGCAGGAATAAACTGGTTGCAATCCACGCCATCGAGAATAACAATAGATTGCTGGACACAATCAGGGTCAAAATCGAAGCCAGTGTCAGACTCAGGTATTTATGAAACCGTCCGCGGTTGGTTTCACCTTCCAGGTAATTACGCGCATATCGGGAAACAATCACACCCACAAATGAAACCAGTAACAGCATAATAATGGTTACACTATTAATGTAGGTACCAATAGAGAAAGCACCAATCTCACCGGGTAATGCGACAGAGTAAATCACCCAGCTACTAATACTCGCAAATGGAAACAACATCGCGGCCACCAGGGCACACACGAAAGCCAGCCAGGCCATTAACTCATTCAGTCGAACCATAAACAGCGCATGCGCATTGGCCCAGGCAGCGGGCAACAGCCCGGCAAACAACAGAAGCAGTGGTGCCGACATCACAGAAACCGGCATAACAAAATCAGCCATAGATTGCATAAAACCTCCTTCTAGCGCCTGGCGCCAGGTTAATGAGGCCAGTCTAGATAATGCCTGACTAGATTAATAATGAATAATTGAACACATAATGATAGCCTTTAGGCTATGTTTAACAGGAGCCAGTCGATATGTTACGTATTACCCTGAGGCAATTAAGGACATTTGAAGCCGTTGCCAGACTTAGCAGCTTTACCGCTGCGGCGAAGGAAATGCATGTCAGTCAACCCACGGTTTCCAAACAGATAAAGGTACTGCACGAAGAAATTGGTTTACCGCTGATTGAACAGGTCGGCAAAAAAGTGTTTTTGACCGAAGCAGGTGAAGAGCTGTATGCAACCTGTGCTGAATGGCTGAATACCTGGGGCCAGTTTGAGCAAACCATTGCCGACTACAAGGGCATGAAGCAGGGCACACTGAAAATTTCCGCGGTAACAACCACCAAGTATTTTATGCCACGTATTCTTGGGCCTTTTTGTAAGCAATACCCCGGCATTGACATCAGACTGGAAGTTCTCAATCGAGATCGCATATTAGAGCGTCTTGCAAATAATGAAGATGATTTATATATCATGGGTATTCCGCCGGAAGATATAGATGTGGAATCTGAAGCGTTTTTGCCTAATCCACTGGTGGTACTGGCGCCACTATCACACCCATGGGCCAGACAGAAAAATATTGCTTTCGAAGAACTGGCACATCAGCAATTTCTGATGCGCGAGCGCGGCTCCGGAACACGCCTGACCATAGAGCGCATCTTTAAAGAACGAGGTGTGCCATTAAATGTAAGAATGGAACTGGGAAGTAATGAAGCCATAAAACAGGCGGTGATTGGTGGACTGGGCCTGGCAGTCTTATCTGGCAGCACGTTGAGCCTGGCAGAAGACCAGTCAGAGATGTGTTTTCTTGATGTGGAAGGCTTTCCAATAAAACGTAACTGGCACATCGTCAAAGTAAGCGGTAAAAAACTCTCAGTTACAGCAAAAACATTCCTGGATTTTATGAGAGAGCATACAAAATTGTTACTGCCGTCTGGTGAGTAAGACAAATTAATATAAGGGCCATCCTGCCTCGGTCTTTGACATAGGTTATTCCCGCTATGTAAGGTATAGCTCATTGTATGAGTTGATACAGAATGCCCGTTGCCGACCTCTTCTGACACCTGCTTTAATGTATTCAGGGCTTTGCATCGTCAACCTCTGAAGCCTGATGGCTAACCGCTTTCCAGATCCATAGTCTGTGATCCAGCCATACAGAAAACTAGCCCCGCTGGCACATGAACCATTAATACTCACAATAACCCGGAGAGTCATCACAGCTTTCTCTCATCTTCCTGTCTATAGGCGCCGACAATGTCGACGTTTAAAACCCTCCTGTACCGGTTGCATTTCATTTCTTATTGTTATTAAATAGTAATAATTATCATTTATATTATCAAAAACAATCAGGACTAAGCCCAATGCGTGCCACCCGCTCACCGTGCCGATTATTCGCCCCGCTGCTGTTTCTTCTGGTAACAGGCCAGGCTATGGCCGCCGGGGGCTCCGAAATGATCCTGCATATGCTTGATTATATCCGCGTCGATTATCCAGCTACCGTCCAGCACGGCAAGGTGGTTAATCGTGGTGAATATACCGAAATGCAGGAGTTTTCCTCCCAGGTGATCAGCATGACCGAGGCACTGGAGCCGCGTGACGTGACACCACAGCTGCTCTCGGGCGCGACCCAGCTGCAGCAGGCTATCAATAATCGACAGCCCCCTGCCAGCATCAACACCCTGGTGCACACCCTGTCACAGCAGCTGACCACGAATTACACTGTGAACATCTCCCCGCGCATCCCGCCATCGGTCAATATGGGCAAGCAACTCTATGCCGAGAACTGTGCCAGTTGTCACGGTATCAACGGTAACGGCCAGGGACCTGAGGCAGCCACGCTCAACCCGCCACCCATCAATTTTCAGGATATGCAACGCCAGCAGGAGCGCAGTGTCTGGGGGCTTTACTCCGCGATATCTCAGGGTGTAGAAGGCACCGCGATGACAGCCTACGATAATTTCAGCAAGGAACAGCGCTGGGCACTGGCCTTTTATGTCTCCAGCTTCCCCTTCAGCGGCAGCGCTCGCACCGAGGGCAGTGAGCTGTGGAATAACACACCTGCCCAGCAGTGGATCCCCGACCTGGCGGCACTCACCGCTCTGACACCATCCGAAATCAAACAGCGCTTCGGTCAGGATGGAGTAGACGTCCTCGCCTACCTGCGCAGTGCGCCACGCGCCATCGCCAGCGGCAAGGGCGCACTTGCAGTTGCCCGCCAGCTGCTGGGTGCAAGCCTCAACGAATACCGTAACAATCACCCACAGGACGCTTACCAGCTAGCCCTCTCGGCCTATCTGGATGGTTTCGAGCTGGGCGAGCCGGCACTCTCCAGCACCGACCCGACCCTGACCAAATCAATCGAGCAGGCAATGCTTGCCTACCGCGAGATGATCCGTGCCGAAGCTCCTCTTGCCGAAGTGGAGCAACACTACGAAGAGGTGATAGCCGATCTGCAGCGTGCGACCACGGCTCTCAGTGAAAACACCATGACCGCCTCGATGGGTTTCGTCAGCGCCTATGTGATTCTTCTGCGCGAGGGACTGGAGGCGATTCTGTTGCTGGCTGCAATCACTGCAGTGCTGCTCAAACTCGGGCGCCGCGACACCCTTCCCTACCTGCACGCCGGCTGGATTGGCGCACTGGTTTTGGGCGGCGCCACCTGGGCTGTATCCAACTACCTGTTTGGAATCAGCGGTGCCGGTCGGGAACTGACCGAAGGACTCACCGCCCTGCTCGCCTGCGGTGTGGTACTTTACGTCGGCTTCTGGCTGCATGACAAAACCCATGCCACACGCTGGCGTGAGTTCGTTGACGGCAAGGTGCGTACTGCACTCAACGGCAAAAACCTGTGGGTGCTGACCTTTATTGCTTTCATAGCGGTTTATCGCGAGATTTTCGAGACCGTACTTTTCTACCAGGCACTATGGTTACAGGCTGAACCCGGCAGCGGGTCGTCGTTGTGGGGTGGCATTATCGCCGCGGTATTCAGCCTGCTGGCACTGGGCTGGATCATCTTGCGTTCGAGCATCCGCCTGCCACTGAAGCTGGTATTCCGCGTCAATGCTGCAATCCTGTTCGTGCTGGCGGTGGTATTTGCAGGGCACGGAATCGCTGCACTGCAGGAAGCTGGCTGGATTCCGGTAGACCTGATCGCCATGCCCGGTTTCGAACTGCTGGGAATCTACCCGACACTGGAAACCCTCGGTGCCCAGTTACTGGTGATCGCGCTGGTCAGCACGATCTTCCTGCGTCAGCCTCAGCCTGCGGCCAACAACTAAACTCGATTGTTGCGCGAGACTACCTGTCGGCCAGTCTATAACTACATAGAAGTTTCAGACTGGCCGTACTGTATTAATTATGCTGCCGGCTGACGCTGATCACATTCTGTAACTGATAGATTTTATCCATTACTCTGCCCAGCTGTTCCAGATCGGTTATTTCCGCAGTTATAGTCATCTCGGCCGTCTGTTCATTTTTATTGGAGGCGGTGTTAACACCGATCACATCCACTTTTTCATCCGACAGTACCTTACTCACATCGCGTAATAATCCCTGCCGGTCATAGGCCTCGATAAACAATGAAACCGCATAGGTTTCATCGATATTATCACCCCAGTCAGCTTCGATCAGGCGATCCTGTTTGTCGTTCTCAAGATTGAGAATATTGCTGCAATCCTTACGATGAATCGCAACCCCCTGACCGCGGGTGATAAAACCGACAATCTCGTCACCGGGTACCGGCTTGCAGCAGTTTGACATGGTGGTGAGCAGGTTGCTCACGCCACGAATGCGCACATCATCCGCCTTATGCGCCTTGCGTTTGGACACCCGCCGAATGGCATCCAGCGGAATACTGTCAGTGGGTTTGGCAAACAGATCATGCAGCACATTGGCGAGCTGGCCGTGGGTGATATTGCCCCGCCCGATGGCCGCGAAAAAATCGTCGGCATTCTCCATATGGTAATGCTCAAGCAGCTTTTGCAGGCTGATATTATGCAAGCCCAGCCGGTTCACTTCACGATCAAAACTGGCCTTGCCGTCGAGTTTATTGTGTTCGTAATCCTGCTGTTTAAACCAGCTCTTGACCTTGGCGCGGGCGCGCTTGGTTTTCAGATACCCCAGGTTCGGGTTCATCCAGTCTCGACTGGGGGCCGGCGTATTGCTGGTGAGAATATCGACCTTTTCACCATTCTGTAATTCGTAGGTCAGGGGCACTATGCGTCCGTTGACTTTTGCACCACGGCAGCGATGGCCGATATCGGTGTGAATGATATAGGCAAAGTCCAGCGGGGTGGCACCCTGGGGCATATCCATAATCTTGCCTTTCGGCGTCAACACAAATACCCGGTCGGGAAACAGCTCGGTATGAAAACTGTCGATCAGTTCTTCATCTTCGGTTTCTTTCGGATCGAGTAATTTACGCAGTGAGGAAATACCTTTTTCCAGACTGCGATCACTGGCACTACCCTCTTTATAACGCCAGTGGGCGGCGACACCGTACTCGGCAAACTGATGCATTTCATGGGTGCGGATCTGGATCTCCAGCGGCTTGCCCTCGGGGCCATACACCGCGGTGTGCAATGAGGAATAACCGTTTTCCTTGGGGTTGGCGATGTAGTCGTCAAATTCCTTGCTGATATGCCGCCAGCGACCATGTATCAGGCCCAGCACGGTATAGCATTCCGCCACGGTGTTGACCGTAATGCGTATGGCACGCACATCAAACAGTTCGGAGAACTCCTTGTGCTTGCCGGTCATTTTTTTCCAGATGCTGTAAATATGTTTGGGGCGGCCGTAGGTGTCTGCCTGGATATTGGCCAGCTGCAGCATGCTTTTTATTTCATCAACCGCGTGATTAATATAGGCTTCACGTTCTTCGCGGCGTTCTTCCAGCAGCCCGGCGATGCGCCGATAGGTTTGTGGTTCGAGATAACGGAAAGACAGGTCTTCCATTTCCCATTTCAATTGACCAATACCCAGCCGATTGGCCAGCGGGGTAAAAATTTCCAGGGTTTCCCTGGCAATGTTATAGCGGTCGGTTGTATCGGAACTGGCCAGCATGCGCAGGCGCTGTACCCGGTACGCCATTTTTATCAGCATCACCCGTACATCATCCACCATCGACAGCAGCATGCGTCGCAGACGTTCGGTTTGTTCCGGGGAATTTTCAGTGATGTCCTGAATATGGAAGTCGTGCAGCCAGCGCACTTTTTTAACCAGTCGCTGGATTTCCTCACCAAACTGACTGCCCAGCTGCTCGATAAATTCCGCCTGACTCAAACGGAAATCACTCAGCAGAGTGACGATCAGCGTGGTTTTATCCACTCCCAGCGCCGCCAGGATAATTGCCACATCCAGCCCGCTGGGTAGATTGCTGTCCGAGGACGGCAGTTCCCATACGGTCTGGCAGGCCTGGCGTAACAGCTCATCTTCACCACAATGCGCAGTTATTTTTTGCAGGTATTGCTCAAAGCTGTAGGCCTGAGTAATGCCGGGTTTTACTTTGGTTGATTGCATTATTGGCGGTTGTTTTTTTAAATATTCAGCCTTTCTGCTTCATTTTTTCTGGCAGTCTTTACAGTGCCCGTAGATAATCAAACTGTGTTCGGTAATTTTAAAGCCGTTATCTTTGGCAATCTGTTTCTGGTGTTGTTCAATCACCTCATCAACAAATTCCACCACCTTGCCGCAGCTGACACACACCAGATGGTCATGGTGCTCACCTTCGTTCAGCTCAAATACCGCCTGACCGCCTTCAAAATGATGGCGAGTCACCAGGCCTGCACCTTCAAACTGGGTCAGCACCCGGTACACGGTTGCCAGACCAATTTCTTCACCCTGCTCCAGCAAGGCCTTGTAAATGTCTTCAGCACTTTGATGACGCAGCCTGCAGGATTCCAGCAGCTCCAGTATTTTCATACGTGGCAGTGTGACCTTGAGGCCGGCCTTTTTTAAATCAGAGGTTTCCAAATCAAACTCCTGCTGTTTTTGAGGGGAATATGGGTTAGTATTTCGGGCCTATTATACGCGAATGCAAATAAGTATCATTAAACCATGTGTAAGAAAGCCATATTAAATCACTGTATTGCCATTAGTTTGCTGTTGATGCTGGCAGCCTGCCAGCCACATCGTATCGAGATTCAGCAGGGTAATGAAGTTAAACCGGAAGTATTGCAGAAGCTGGAAGTGGGCATGACCCGTCAGCAGGTACTGTATCTGCTGGGCACACCGCTGCTCACCGACCCGTTTCACCAGGATCGCTGGGATTATATTTACTACCTGAAGCCCGGTAATGAAGAAGCCAGTTTTTCACGCCTGACCCTGTTCTTTCAGGGGGATCGCCTGAGCCGGATTGATGACAGCGCCTATATACCGAATATTGGCCGCGATGAGGAAGCAATCGACAATGACCCGGCACCGGCCATGCAGTTGCCCGCTGGACACCACTGAGCTGATCACAGGCTTAGTTGTGTATCATTCAACCGGCTCGTCAGCATCACCGCCACCTTTTTTCATGCGCTTGCCTTCCGCTTCACGGCGACGACGCACTTCCTTGGGGTCGGCCAGCAGCGGACGGTAGATTTCCACCCGATCACCTGCCTTCAGCTCAGCAGTTTTCTTCGAAAGCTTGCCGAAAATGCCCACTTTGTTCTGGCCCAGGTCTATCTCAGGAAACTCGCTGAGCACACCGGACTGCTCAATCGCCCGTTCAATGGTAGCGCCTGGCGCCAGCATCACCGGCAGTATCACCTGCCGCTCGGGGCAGGCATAAGCCACCTCGACCTGAATCATCTCGGTCTCTGCTGAAGCTGTCTCAGATTCGTTCACCGTACACCTCTGCTGCCCGTTTACAGAAGGCATCCACCATGGAATTGGCAATCTGGTTAAATACCGAACCGACAGCAAACGCCACCAGCCTGCTTTCAAACTCGAATTCAAGATCCAGTGAAATCTTGCTCGCGGTATTATCCTTAAGGGCATCGAAGCGCCAGTAGCCTTCCAGATGCTTGAACGGACCTTTCACCAGGCGCATCTCGATTATCTTGTTGCGCTGCATGCGGTTCAGGGTGGTAAAGGACTTATGCAGCGCGCCCCGCGCAATTTCTATCGTTGCGCGGACCTCGTCAGGGTCTCTGGATATCACTTCCGTGGAGCGGCACCAGGGCAGGAACTGCGCATAGGATTCAATGTCATCAACCAGCTGGTACATTTCCTCAACCGAGTAAGGCACCAGCGCATTTCGGGAAATCTGTGTCACACAACAACCTATTATTTTCTGTTGACCAGGCCAGCCTGGCTAACCCAGTTTGATCACGTCGATGGCTCTTAAAAAGATCAGCAACACCGCGACAGGTGCCACAAACCGCACCAGAACGAGCCACACATTATAACTGATTTTGCCCAGCCTGAGCTCGTCTTTGCTGCTACTGGTGCGCATCAGCCAGCCGGCAAAAATCGCAATAAACAGGCCACCCAACGGCAGCATAATGTTCGCCGTGAGGCGATCAAGAAAGTCAAAGAAACTCAGCCCGAACAATGTATAGCCCGACCACAGGTTAAACGACAGCATCGAGCCAAGACCCAGCGCCCAGGTGGCAATACCGATAAACACCGAGGCATACAGACGATTCATGCCGTGATTTTCCACCAGCCAGGCCACCGCAGGCTCAATCAGCGAAATGGAGGAACTCCAGGCAGCAAACACCAGCAGAATAAAAAACAGCGTGCCGATCAGCACACCCGCCGGCATCTTGCCAAAGGCAATCGGCAGGGTCTGGAAAATCAGCCCGGGACCAGCACCGGGTTCAAGGCCATTGGCAAACACAATCGGGAAAATCACCAGCCCCGCGGTAATCGCCACCAGGGTGTCGGCCAGTGCAATCGTCACGGTGGCTTTGGCAATCGAGGTATTCGCCGGCAGGTAGGAGCCATACACCATGATCGCACCCATCCCCAGGCTCAGGGTAAAAAACGCATGCCCCATCGCGGTGAGTACGCCGGGACCGGTAAGCTTGCTGAAATCCGGAGTGAACAGAAACTCAACACTCTGCATAAAGTAACCGGTGGAGGCGGAATAAAACAGCAGCACCACCAGCAGAATAAACAGACCGGGCATTAAAATGGTAATCAGCTTTTCCAGACCGTTGCGCACGCCACGGGCCACTACCATCATGGTGGCCAGCATAAACAGGGTGTGCCAGGCCAGCAGCTTTTCCGGGTCGGATACCAGGCTGACAAAAATACTGTTCACACCATCGGCAGTCGCACCAGTAAAGAGTCCGCTGGCGGTACGAAACACATAGGACAGCGCCCAGCCAGCGATCACACTGTAGTAGGACAAAATCAGAAAACCGGCGATCACCCCGAACCAGCCCAGCAACGACCAGACCTGGGGGCGGCCAGCTTCAGCGGCCAGCGTGCGCATGGTGTTAATCGGGCTCTGCCGTCCACGACGACCCAGCATCACCTCGGCAATCATAATTGGAACGCCTACTGCAGCAATAAAAAACAGGTACACCAGTACAAATGCGCCACCCCCGTTCTCGCCGGTAATATAGGGAAACTTCCAGATATTACCCAGACCCACCGCAGAGCCGGTGGCCGCAAGAATAAACGCCATTCGCCCTGACCACTGACCGTGAATCGATTGCCGCACTTCGCTAGACATAGAGTATCGCCCTGTAATTTATAATGATGTTCTACTTTATATTTATTATATATCTTATTGATTTTTATGCATTAACAAAATCATACACATTCATAAGAAGATGCGCCAGATCGTTGATTCTATTATAAAGACCACTGCTCCGCTGCCCTGTGTGTTTGCTCCATTCTGATAAAAATCGGCGCATTAAACAAGCATCGAAGAATTCAGAGGCACCCTAAGCCAGCAGCCCGTATCAATCGCTGATTTAACTTCACGTCACTTCACGTATAATCAGCAGCCTCTTACAAACCTTAGCGTCGTTTCTGCAAACACAACATGGCACAGAACAAAAAGAAAAAATCCGCGAAAGCACCCAGCAGCACCATCGCGCTGAATAAAAAAGCGCGTCACGACTACCTCATTGAAGACACTTTCGAGGCGGGCATTGTACTGCAGGGATGGGAAGTGAAAAGTATCCGCGATGGCCGTGTGCAGATGACCGACACCTATGTGATGGTAAAAGACGGTGAACTCTACTGGCTTGGCGGGCAGATCACCGCCCTGCTCTCTGCCTCCACCCATGTTAATCCCGAACCTGGCCGTGCACGTAAACTGCTGCTGCATCGCCGTGAAATCGACAAGCTGATCGGCGCGATTGATCGCAAGGGTTACACCCTGGTGCCACTGAAAATGTACTGGAAAAAAGGCCGTGCCAAACTGGAGATTGGGCTGGCCAAGGGCAAGAAGGAACACGATAAACGCGCCGCCGATAAAGACCGTGACTGGAACCGCGAGAAAGCGCGGATTATGAAAACAGCGACACGCTAGTTTTCTACGAATCGCGTTTGTGCTGCTGCCACCACTCAGGCAGATCCCGCACCGAATCCAGTACCGCATCAGGCACTATTTCCCCTTGCAGAACCTGCGGACGAAACTTACCGGTGCGCACCAGCAGGCCACGCAAGCCCGCATGCTGCGCACCGCCGACATCACTCACAATATCATCACCAATCATTACAGTCTGCCCGGCACTGACGCCCAGCAGATCCAGCGCTGCCTGGTAAAACAGCTGCGCCGGTTTTCCCAGCACCTGAGGCTCTACACCACTGGCATGGGATAAGGCCATCACAAACGGCGCGACATCAAGCTGTAATCCATCCGCAGCCTGCCAGTAACGTGTCATCCCCAGCGCCAGCAGTTGTGGCTGATTGCCCTGCATTAACAATCGAAAGGCGCGGTTCAGGGTTTTAAAATCCCATTGCTCGCCCAGATCACCGATCACCACCGCGCACACGTCATCGTCTTCATTGTTGCTCAGCGAAATCTGATTAAATTCTACCTGAGTGGCCTCTGGAATAAACAGCGCCACCTTCTGCTCAGGACACTGCTGTTCAAGCCAGTGAACGGCGGCAACCGCCGGGGTGAAAATTTGCTCGCGCCTCACCTCTATGCCAAAGCCAGCGAGCTTTTCAATCAGCGCACTGCGCGGGCGTGAGGTGGTATTGGTGACGAACAGATGGGGTATTATTGCATCTCTGGCCCAGGCAACCACATCGGCCGCCCCCGCTATGGCACGATCACCCTGATAAAATACACCGTCGAGATCAAACAGAATGGAAGGCATATAAACCTCCTGTGATATTGATATTGATGCAGCAGCTGGCAAATAGACAAGACTATTATAGCTATAGCAAATCGACAGCCTAAGACAAATCGGCACCAGGCTACAGCCAAAAAAGCCGACAAAGGCCTGTATTATTGATTCATCACTAACTCACTGTTTTTACCCTGGATTTGTACGTATATCAGCCTTTACGTCCATTCTTATGATATAACAGCCTTAATATAAGCTATTATATACATGATACGCATATTAAAGCCTATATTTTGACTGTTATCATATCAGTACTGATATACCCTTAGTAAAATCACAATAGTTAATTAATTGGCTATTATCATGGTTTATTTCTATTTATAGACTTTTTTGGGGTTATTATGGATTTCTATGCTCTCTCAGACAAATACATAGAACAGGAACTGGGCAATCGTCTGAAGGCACTGCGCCTGCAAAAAAACACCACCCAGCAGGAACTCGCTGAGGCGACGACCTTATCACTCAACACGATCAAGTCACTTGAGTCAGGACGAGGCAAGCTTTCAACGCTTATCGCCGTTCTGAGAGAACTCGGTGCCCTGGAGAACCTGAACAACTTCATACCCGAAATACCAATAAGCCCAATGCAGTTGGCAAAAACCCGGGGCAAGGTTCGCCAGCGCGCATCGGGAGAACGCCTTAAGTCACAGGCAAAGGATGGCGCAGAATGGTAAAAAAATCGATACGGCCATTGTGAAATTATGGGGTGACACGGTGGGTGCTGTCTCCTGGCTGGATGCGCGTGGCTATGCGGTTTTTGAATATGATAATAACTCTCTCAATAAAGGGTCTTGATATATCACCGGTTACAATGAGCCTGGACGCTGCCAGGGTCGGCGATGGTAAGTTCTTCTTCCCTTCACTCAACAAGGACACTTTACTGGGTTTACCCGGCCTGCTAGCCGATGCCTTACCGGACAAGTTTGGTAACAGCATCATCGACGCCTGGTTAGCCAGAAATGGACGCGATAGTGCCAGCTTCAACCCTGTGAAACGGCTTTGCTATACAGCCAGGCGTGGCATGGGCGCGCTGGAGTTTTCACCATCCGCTATCGACAGTATGATGAATCAGTCCCGGTAGAAATAACTGGGCTGGTTAAGCTGGCGCAAGCCATCATGAGTGAACACAAAGGCCTGAATGTCCAGCTGGGTAATAGTCAGCATGAAAACGCTGATGCCATTCGGGATATTTTACGTGTGGGCACATCAGCCGGTGGCGCCAGACCAAAAGTGGTGATTGCAATGAATGACCAGGGTGATGTTATTTCTGGCCTGACCGATGTGCCTGAAAGTTACGACTACTGGTTATTGAAGTTCGATGGCGTGACCGACCTGGAGCTGGGAGAGCCTGGGGGTTATGGACGTATTGAATACGCCTATTACCTTATGGCAAAAGCAGCCGGCATAAATATCGCCGAAAGCAGACTGCTGGAGGAAAATGGTCGAGCCCACTTTATGACCAGGCGATTTGACCGTGCCGGAAGTGAAAAGCTGCATATGCAATCACTGTGTGGCATAGCCCACTATGATTTTAATATGGCGGGCGCTTACAGTTATGAACAGGCATTTGAAGTGATGCGCAAATTACGTCTAAGCAAGGCTGAAGCAACCGAACAGTACCGACGTATGCTATTCAATATAATCGCACGCAATCAGGACGACCACACAAAAAACATTTCGTTTCTGATGGGTAAAGACGGACAATGGCGGCTATCGCCGGCGTATGATGTGAGCTACTCTCACAACCCCCGCTGGACAATGGACCAACCAGCACCAGATGAGTGTGAACAGCAGACGTGATCATTTCAGCAGAGACGAATTAATTGATACGGGTCGATCGATCAGTATTTCCAGGCCAGAAGAAATCATTGATGAAGTGACTGCTGCGGTTAACAGGTGGATGGAATTTGCTGATGAAGCGGGTGTAAAGAAGGGTGTCAGCCGAGAAATAAAAAAACAGCAGCATAAGCTGTGATTTGCAATTTTACCTGAGATTGAAAAAAAGCGGCATCTGAACAGTACAAGCTACTCATTATCCGGCACATAATATTCAGTCTGCGTTCCAGTATAGGACTGTTCGTCATACAGTTTGAATTCATGATGCCCGATGCGAATCAGATCATCGTGCTTGAGCTTTTGCCGGGATATTTTATCTGCATTCACATACACACCATTGGTGCTGCCCAGATCCTCAATCACCACATCCAGTGTCTCCGGCATATATTCATTCGGCGTGATAATCAGCCGTGCATGATCACCACTCACCGAGGCATCATCCAGGCGTAAGTGATTAGCTTCATTGCGGCCGATTTTCAGCTCGCCTTCAGTGAGCGGAATATCAGAGACAACCAGGCCTTTGACTATATGTTTTAATTTCAATCGTAGCTCTCCCGAGATAAATAGTGACTCATTACATTCAACTAACGGATGCCAGGGATGCACTGATTAAGTCCTGATTTTGATTAATTTAACACTCATACACTATATTACGCCAAAAATAGTCGATATTGCGCTAAAAATTGCCTGTCTATATTTAATTTTTGACTTAAACCTGCTTTTATGCAGATTTAAGGCGGATTAATCCTGCGCCAGCAGGATAGTTTTCACTTTTATCAG
>Ga0209475_10000389_pt1:32500-97586 | contig 97586 bp, 79 predicted proteins | sample tdDd471_FD_187128 | JGI IMG/M metagenome (GOLD analysis project Ga0209475, IMG submission 187128) | Marine sediment microbial communities from the Atlantic coast under amendment with organic carbon and nitrate - tdDd47.1 (SPAdes)... | ecosystem: Environmental > Aquatic > Marine >... | reverse complement strand
ACCCAAAGATGAAACAGCCTGCTTTTTAACAGGCTGTTTTTTTTTGAAAATGAACCTTAGATATTCTGCTGTTATGGTTATTTAGGCATTTCAAGGAATTCTATAAGTAATTTACTTAGCACATTTCACCCAGCATTTCTCACTACAGTTCTGATGGATTTGCGGCTTTTTTCAATTAAGTCTTTCACTCTAATATAGGAGTGCCCCCTGAGTGACCTTTGTATTGTAATCAAAAAAACAAAAGTCATGAAAGCTTTACAAAACACACTCATAGTTATAGCATTGTTTGCGGCTTTAACCAGTCAGGCACAAGTGCTTACCGCTCACACTTATGTAGAGAAAACGCACATTTCACCAAAGTTTGGAACTCGGTTGGGAGTTTACCTGCCAAAATCACAAATAGAAGTAGGAGGCTTTTATCAGTACAGTGCTCCGGTAAGTAAGTCTGAGCTAGGGTCTTATACCAGCTATGAAAAGGAGTTTGCAGGCGCCTATATCAATTATCCTTTGACTATCAACAATCCAAATTTAGGATTGGATTTAAATCTGCGAACTGGGTTAACTAATGCTAAGAATTTCACGATTACTCCCACATTATTAGGCCATGTTAAGCTTCTTAAGCAAATCTATCTCAATGGTGGTGTAGGTGTCAGAGCTTTCAGACCTACCTATACTTTTGGAATTCAGCTTCATCTCAACCACTAAAATTTATATCCATGAATAATCTTAATTTAACTTCAAATACATACGATTTCACAATAGCTCAGACTACCTCTAACGATAGGCGTGTATCGAGAATTGAAAAAGAGAAAGTCTATTTTGATTCTAAATCACATACTCTTTGGGTGAGGAGTGATTATGGGAAGTACCTCAGCTCACAGGATCATGTAAAAGCAGTCAACCTGCTGGCGTCTCAGTTGCTGATTAATGATCATGTCAAAGTGAATCTACATCTCACTAAGGTTAATGCAAGCACTGTGAAAGGACTTCTCAATATATTCAACCAGTTAAAGCATGCTGCAAAAAACAAAGTAGTGTCTGAGGTGAAGTGGTTTATTCCCTGGGGTGATGATGAAATATTTGATCTTTCGCATGATTTTTCAGAGCTCTATGATTTTCATATTGAGCTTATTCCATGCTAAGATATGACTTTGGTTTTTTTGATTATGGAACAAGGTACTCATTTTTGGGTGCCTTGTCTGCTTTATTGGCATTGCTGTTTTTCCCAATTGTATGATCGTAAAATCCATTCCCTGGATTAAAATTGTGGCATGAATCTAATAGAGTTTTTGAAAGATGCCGACAGCCTGATGATTCAGGTTTTAATTACAGTTGCATTGGTGATTGTTTATTGGCTGGTAACGAGATTGTCAGCCAACATCATTAAAAGCTATGGACGAAAGCATGAGATTTCGCTTCCCAGAGTGGTTTATACCAAAAAGTATTTTCAGTTTGTGGTGTTCGTTTTTTTCTTATTACTTCTGGGGATTACATGGGATTTGTCCTTTGAAGGTTTGTCCGTTTACTTCCTTTCGTTCTTTACAGTGGCAGGAATCGGCCTTTTTGCCAACTGGTCCATCCTTAGCAACATTACTGCAGCTATCATCATGTTTTTCAATTTCCCCTATCGTATCGGAGATCGCATCAAAATTGTAGATGGAGATAATTCTGTAGAGGGAATTGTTTTTGATTTAAACATGTTTACCATCATTATCAAAAATGATGAAGGGCAGAAAGTCACTTATCCTAACAATCTTGCACTTCAGAAGGCTATTATTCTTATGAAAGATTAGGAGTGCAGAAGGTGGATTTCGAACTGCCAGAAAAAATCATTATTTTCATCAATAGAAACTAAAACTACAGACCAATGACACACCAGGAACTGGAAAACGAAATTAAAACCCTTGAGTCTCAGCTGACAGGGGACATGTTTGCAGACATGGAGCTCAGAGACAAGATTCACAATTTGAAAATGAGACTCAATGGCACCAAACCTATCAATCAGGAGATAGAATGCGTAGGTTGCGGTAGCTGAGAAAGTTTTTCGGAAGAATATAAATTACACTAATTGACCCTGTTTTTACCTATGTAAGGACAGGGTTATTTTTTTGGAATGATATAAAGAGAAACCCTTCCTCCAGAGGAAGAAGGGTTTCTTGTAATAGTAAAAAAGAAGTATGATTTTAATGTTTTTAAGATCACAATTTGAAGCCGAGTGATACATAGAAGGTTCGGCCAACACCAGGCAAGATGCCCGGACCAGGATACATGGTGATCCTTCTGCTAAAATATTTTTTATTGGTCAAGTTGTTAACACCACCTGATACATGATAGTTCTTCATAAATCGCCATTTAAAAGACCAATCTACCAGTGTGTATGATGGAACAACACCAGTCACACCTGTTGGATCAGAAATGGTGTTATTTGCATCATTATATTTTTTGCTGGTGTAGCTCATTTGAAGTGTGGAACTGAAGCTTTTGTATCGAAATTCCGCACCAGAACGATTGATCCAGTCTGGTACGTTTTCCACATGATTGCCTTTGAGAGAAACGTTAACTCCACTTTCGCTCATGCTTCCACTCACATACCTGGCATGAGTATATGCCAGCGAGTTGAAAATAGTTAATTCAAATGGCTGATTGGCTTTGCCTAAAGCAGTAACATCCACATACATTTCTGTTCCCTGGGCTACTGAATTGCCGATATTCGTTGTGAGGAGGTATGCATTGTTGTTGGCATCCATCATATTGAGTTTGCCAATTCGGTTCCCATAATAGAGGTAAAATAGGTTCACATCAACGTGAACCCTCTCGAAAAGTGATCCTCTGTAGCCAAAATCAGCGTTGTAACCTTTACTGTCTTTCATGTTCGGATCGATCTGTGTCACCTGATTGGCAGGCGTGATTTGAGCATAGAGATATGGACGGTACGCTTGCGAAATATTACCATATAGTTGATTGTTTCCACTAAGTGCATATTGAATACCTACACCAAACAATGGGAATTTCCTGTTTCCCGAATAAGAAACTGGAACAGAGGCATTTTGAATCACTCCGGATAAAGTCGATTGGATTACCTCATACCTCATCCCCGGAGTAATGGAGAATTTCTTACTGATTTGAAACAGGTTTTCTACAAAGGCAGCATAGTTGACAGTGTGGAATTTCAGGTCTATGCCATAATTACCTGTAAGATCAAAGGTGAGGTCACTCCCGGTTGTACCTTTCCCTTTTTGTCTACGTTTGGTTCGCTCATTGAAATAACGAACACCACCAGATAGAGTAGAGCTTAGCTGCCCAATACTGTAATGATGTAATAGCCGGGCCTCAGTGGTAAATCCAAGATAAAAATCCCTGTCTACCTGGCGCGGATTATAACTTCCAATATTGGTATTGAAAGTGTCTGCCACAGTTGGCACATTAATAAACTGAACACTACTACGATCTCCCCAGATACCATTTGTGGTGACTTCCAGCTTGGTTCTGCTGTTGAAGTTATACTTGAAAATGGCAGCAGGAATGTTGATAGTGGGGCTGAAATAATTTCTTGAACGATTGGACTGACGAGCATTTGACTGGAACATTTTATCAGTCAATCCGCCAGCTATTTGCTGCCCATAATGCATTCTGGAAAATTGCAGGGCAAGGCTTCCTTTTTCGCTGAATTGATATTTTATATTGGCATACCAGGACTTGTAATGGAAAGCAGAATTTGGCCTCCAACCATCTCCATGACGATCATCATAGAATGCATAGTAACTAATCTTCCCTTTGGTTCCGCCAATTGCATTAAAGGAGTTGAACAGATTATTGGAACCATAAGTCTGCTCACTTTCCAGACTGAACACCTTGTCCGGATCACCGGTTTTCATCACGTAGTTCATCATTCCTCCAAACTGGCTACCAAACTGAAGAGCAGATGCACCTCTTACCAATTGTACCTGCTTGACAGCCTGCATCGGTACGGTATAGTGATTTTCAGGATATCCGAAAATATCTGAATTGGTATTGTATCCGTTTTGGCGCATGTTCATCTCAATGCTTCGGTGAGCATCTGTTCCCCTTGTCCCGATGTTCATTTGTGTACCTGCGCCATCCATGTCCCAGAGGTTGATCCCGGGGATTTTGGCAAAGATCATTCTGCCAAGGTTTTGAGGCAGGTTGGCATTAGCTCCATTTAAGGTAAGTAGATCGGTCTTTTTTCCAGCATATATTTTGGTTCCTAATACATCGGGCAGCTGGTCTTTATGGTAGCTGTCTTCTACAGAAACAGGCTGTAATTCTATTATCCACAGGCTATCCTTATTGTTATGCTGAGTGTACCCAGTGAAGGTTAAAAGAGTAAGGACAATTGCGAGATATTTTTCTTTCATTTGGAGTTTCATTTTTTAGAAAACCATCCCCCTAAACAGGAGGATGGAATCTTAGATATTTAGCTTAATTGGTCTTAATCGGGAGAGGTTGTGTATTGTTAAAAATCGGTGCAGAGGGCTTTTTACCTATTCTATAGGAAATGCCAAAATTGATCAGGTAATTGGCAAATGAAGCATCTCCATGTCTTCCCGATAGTTTGTCAGAATAACTTTTGGTTCGGTTTCTCTGAGTGGCGATTGGCACCGACAAGTTTACCGATAGGTTTCTTATAGCATATCCTAAGCCAGGTTCTGCAGAGATTACATAGCCAGGTCTTCTAAATCCCTTATCACCACCAATCAAATCGCTGGAAGGAACTCCTTCCAGACGGCCTCCTCCGTACAAGTAAAGTCCATGAATAGGCAACATGATCAGCGCCCCCAATCTGGCGGCATATTGGTCAGGAGATGAATACTGTCTTGTACTTCCTCTTGCTTCTAATGTGTATTGTTCGCGGAGGTTAGACATATAGTATAATGATGTTGTCAGGCTAATAGTATTTGTGAGTGCGTGATACCCCTGTACATTTAGCGTGATGCCAACACCACCATCTCCCAGCTGGATGGATTGATCAACACCAGAAGTGATGACCTGATCCTTGTTCGGTCCCTGGTTGTAGAACTTGTCCTGTACCCTGTAATTTCCGTTATTGAGTTTCATTCCCAAGCCAATCGAGAAGTTAGTCTTTGTAGCTTTTACAGGGTCAATTAACCAGTAATTAAACCCTAACCGGATATCTCCAATACCACTGCTTCTGGTAGTATGTCTGTCTCCTGCCCAGTATTCATTTTCAGGAGTGGAAGGGTCGTCTGCTTTAGGATTTCCACCGTGTTCATATTCCGAAGATCTGGTATTGTGAATATATGGAATGTCCAAAACGAACGACAACCTGTTGGTAATACCATAATTGACTACTACATCATTAAAATATGATTTGTTTTCCACCTGAGAGCCTTCTTGTACACGATATGTTTCTTCAGTTCTGCCACGGAAGTGTCTGAATGAATGGAAGTAGCGCATATTGGTGCTCACTATAAACTGGCCTTTCTGAAGAAGATTTCCTCCTCCTACATTAGCGCCACAGCCTGAGCGAATGGCTACACATCCTTGTGCATTGACTTGAGACATTGCAGTAGTCAGCAGGCATAGTACACCTGCAATTTTTATAAAATTGAGTTTCATGAGTAGTTGATTGATGTAGAACAAATGATATATAGCTCCTTGCGGCAATAGATATAATCTATCACAAGGCTACAGTCACTTATTCAGTAGGTTAAGCGTCATAGGAATTGCACTGGCTCTGGCAAAAGCTTATCAGTTTAGTATGAAGAATTATTGAACAACATTCAGCCAAAGCCAATGCAACCTACACTCTCAACTTGAGTGTTAAAAAAATGAGTAGATAGTAGTATGAAGGTTAGATGGTTACACTTGTGGTGGGGGTGTAATCACATCGTTAGGGCGTGAGATAATGCCCTCATTAGAAACGTAGTATGAAGTGTCTTCTTGCTTCCAAAAGTCTTCAGGAAGCACTATTTGTTCCAAACCAAGGTAATCCTTGGCGACAGATTTTAAGAAATTCGCTTTGTTTGACAAAGGGCTGTCTGAGTCGGCGCTATTCATAGCTTTCAACCAGTCAGAAATTGAAGCATTCAGTTCGGCTACAGCTTTATCTTCTGCAACTATCAGGTGAATGGCATCCTTATCATATTTTTCTAATACGGTTCGGTATTGTTTGCCATCGATATTGATGGTTCCGTGTGCAGGTCTGTAATCTGTGTCTGACCAATAAGGAAGTGTAATTGGGATGGTCACATGCTTCATGTTGGGAGTGACCTCTACCTGAACCAACCATTGCTCATTGATTTGCTCTATGCTGTACCAATAATAGCCCAGATACCCGATGTGATACATCAGGAAGAGCATTAAAAAGAATACAGCTATAAGTCGTTTCAATCTTTTGAGATTCGTTTCAACTCAGAAAGTTAACAACTTTCTTCAGTTGAGAAAATTTTAAAAGAGATTTCTATCCCTTTTGTTCTTTTCGGAATGTATCAAGTTTAGCCAAAAGATCTTCTCTAATGATATATAGGGGCGTTTTATCAAGGTATTCTATTGAATAATCACAAAAGGCTATAAAACTTGTTAATTCATCGCCATCCAATTCCGTGACTTCTTTGACCCATTCACGGTTAAATTTTCGGTTGACACGGTCTCGCTTCAGTTCCGACTGGGCAATTTTATGATATTTTCGGCGCTCTTTTTCTTCCTTACTGAAGTTGTAATAGAGCGCACTAAGTGGATGAGTGGCTACAAAGAGTGGGTTTTTGATCACTTTTTCATTTAGCGTTGGGTCTTCTTTTTCTATTGGTTTTTCCATGCCATGGTACCAAAAGGAGCTGTCTACAGGTTGTTGATCAAGGATTCTTTGTTTGAATATAACTTCAGGGGGAAGATTGTTAACAGTGATTTCTTTCAGCAGAATAGTGTCTTGAGGTAAATAAAGGGTTATTTCATTGCCGACCCACTCTTCCTTTACCTGCCACCCAATTCGCTGATAACCTACACTTGAGAAGACAACAGTATCTCCAACCTTGGCAGGTAAAGAAAACTTTCCATTCACATCCGTAATATCCATTGATTCTCCTGAGTAATTGGCAACGTGAGCAAACTGCACAGGTTTTTTATTGACTGAATCCATCAAGACTCCCTTGAAAATGGACTGGGAAGATGCTGTGAAAGCAGCCGAAACAAGAAGTATGGTAATAAGCGGCTTCATTGACACAAATGTGGAGGATTATTGTATTCAATAAGAATAATTATCCTTTTTTAACATTCTGTAATGGAATGATATACGTGAAAAGGTGGCGTTAAAGTTTTTCACGAATTAATGCCTGATATGATGATTTGGTTTTTTTATCAGTACTCTTGATCGTTGGACAATCCTTTTATGGGCTTAGTCACTGGAAGATATTTGATATCTCAATGCTTAAAATTTCGGATGTTTTCCAATGTTAAGGTTGGTAGGTCAACAAGTGTAGTGTCAGTACCAATTTCAATAGAATGCGACTTCCATGAGTCTGCAAACTTGGATGAGGTAATAACTTTGATTGGTAAGCCATGCTGTAGCAGCGTATACCCAACAATCTGAACATCTTCTGTGCTCACACTATCTCCAATGTAAATAGCATTTGATTGAAAATCTGCATATTCTTCATCTACAGGACGTTCGTGAATGTAAAAGCCAAGTTTTTCCAAGGCGTATGCACTATTTCCATCAGGTGCATGATGATAATATCTCAAGGTCACATCTGTTCTTGCTTTGTGAGCAGGCAGCTTACTTAGTACTTCCTCTTTATATCCGGACATTAGCTGATCGAAGAAATCTTTAGTTTCACCTTCTTCCTCTATTTGCTCAGGTTCATGGGATACCTCTGCTGGCGCTTCTTTAACCACTTCCTTGTCTGTTTCTTCTTCGGCAACTCCTTCAAAATGAACATCTCCCTTATTCACTTCTTCTTTAGTAATAGCAGGTTCATGTTCGGCTGCTGTTTTTTTCTGATTAAGCCGATGTTCGTTAGGCTGGTAGTGAAGTCCGAAAAAATTATCCAGGCTATAAAGAAAAAAGAAAAAGAACCCGAGCATTGCTAAATACAATATGGCCTTTGGAGTATTGCCTTGTTCCATGTTTGTCTGGTAGTTTTGGATAAATTTAGCAATTATTACGGTAGAAAACCTAGAGGCATTTTAGCTGAGTAAAGAAGTGTTTAATTGGTTTTTGGACTCAAGTGCACCATTTTATGTGTTCTGCCTGAAATAGACAAATTGAACTGTCTGAATACTAAATGCTTATGAGCTCTGTCAATTGCGGAACTTCTTATGAGTGACGATATGACACTGGGATATAAAAAAAGGGAGGCCAAAAAACCTCCCTTTTCAATATTGAAATATTTATTCTTAAGCCTTTACAGCTTTTGCTTCTTTTCTGGCATTCAAATCAACCACTATAGGTGTAGCAATGAAGATAGAAGAGTAAGTACCGATCAGGATACCAACCAACAACGCGAAAGAGAAACCTTTCAAGGCTGCTCCACCGAAGATGAAAAGTACCAGTACTACAATCAAAGTTGTCACTGAAGTAATCAAAGTACGGCTCAATGTACCATTTAGAGATTCATTGAATACTTTTTTCATTTCAGTTCCGGTTTTAATACCCAGATTTTCCCTGATCCTGTCAAATACAACCACCGTATCGTTAATAGAGTAACCAATGATGGTCAGTATCGCAGCTACAAATACCTGGTCCACTTCGTAAGCCATGCCAAACAAAGATGCAATGGCAAATGCGGAAATCACAAACAATGTATCGTGGAACAAAGCAACGATCGCCCCCAAACCAAACTGCCATTTGCGGAACCTGATCAGAATGTATAAGAAAATACTGATCAAGGCGAAAATTGCTGATTCGTAGGATGAATTCTTGATATCATCAGCTATGGTCGCACCAACTTTAGAGGAACTGCTGATTGCAAATGAACCTGGCTGCTCATTTGGGTCGCCATTGATTGACGTCAAACCTGTTGACTCAATACCTTTGATCAAAGCATTTTTCACAGTAACATCAGCCTCATCAGATTCATCTTCTATCATGTAGGAAGTGGTGATCTTCAGAATATTATTTGCACCATAAGTCTTTACTTCTGTACCTTCATTGTCAAAGAATGGAGTGATTGATTTCTTGAGTTGAGATGGAACCACTGCCTCATTGAAAGATACAATGTAAGACCTACCTCCCTTGAAATCTACACCTAAAGTCAAGCCTTTGATGAACATCGCTACGATACCAATGATAATGAACGTAGAGCTGAAGATATAAGCCATTTTACGCTTGCTCAGGAAGTCGAAGTTTACATTGTTTAAGGCATTCTTAGAAAATGCATTGGCAAATGAGAGTTTCGAACGATCTCCTTTTTTGCTAAAGAATTCTACGATTACTCTAGTGATGAATACTGCACTGAAGAATGAGCAGACAATACCAATCATCAATGTGATAGCAAATCCTTTAACAGGTCCCTGACCCAGTGTGTAAAGGAACAAACCTGTGATGAATGTGGTCACGTTTGCATCTATAATAGAGCTGTAAGCTTTTGTGTAACCACTGCCAATAGCAGCTTTCAACCCAGCTCCATTTCTGAGCTCTTCTTTGATTCTTTCGAAAATCAGTACGTTGGCGTCAATGGACATACCAATGGTTAACACGATACCAGCGATGCCCGGCAATGTAAGCGATGCTGTTAGCTGAGCTAAAATTCCCAGAATAAAGAAGATGTTGAAGAACAAGGCGACATTGGCAATCAAGCCGCCTTTTGCATAATAGATCACCATGAAGATGATCACGATCACCAAACCGGCTACAATTGAAATGATACCTTCACGCTGAGCAACTTTACCTAGAGTTGGTCCAATCACTACATCTTCGACAATAGTAGTGGGAGCTGGAAGCGCACCAGCTTTCAGGATGTTTGCAAGGTCTTTAGCTTCATCTACTGTGAAGTTTCCGGTGATAGAAGAGTTTCCATTTGGAATCTCACCTTCTACGTTTGGCGCAGAGTATACATAGTTATCAAGTACGATGGCAATTCTGTGACCAATGTTGCTGGCTGTCAACCTTCTCCAGGTCTTTGCTCCAGCTGCGCTCATCTGCATACTAATAGCTGGTCTTGAGCGCTGGTCCAGGTCCTGACGAGCGTCTGTGATTACTTCTCCAGTCAATGGAGCTTTACCTGTTCTGGATGTTTTGATGGCATGAAGCTCGATCAATTCAGGAGCACCAACCGTCTCATTTTTAACTGGCTTCACAGCCCAAAGGAACTTCATGTTAGCAGGAATGATCTGCTGCACGTCGTTTCTCTGAAGAATTCTGTTGATAGTAGCAGTATCCTTCAGGTCATAGATCAGTCCGTATTGAGACTTGATCAAAGAAAACAATGGTGAAACCTGGTTATTAAGCGCAGAGTCCAGGTTGCTGGTTGCTGAATCGTTTTCAGCCAGTGCTGATGTATCTGCACTATCATTCCCTTCATCGTCACCGAGGAGGCTGCTAAGGTCGTCAGTTGCATTCCCCTCTTCTGAGGTGCTGGTGTTGTCACCAGTAAGATCTGAAGCTTTTAGCTCAGCTTGCTGTTCTTTTACCAGCTTGTCATTGATTGATTGCAAAGTAGGCATGATATCAGCGATTTCATGTACTTCCCAAAACTCGAGTTTCGCAACTCCTTGCAACAGTTTTCTAACTCGCTCAGGGTTGTCAACACCTGGTAGTTCTATCTGGATTCTTCCTGTTCCCTGAATTTTCTGGATGTTTGGTTGAGAAGTTCCAAATCGGTCAATACGAGTTCTTAGGATGTCGAAAGAACGATCAATAGCCCCTTCTACTTCTTCATTGATCACCTTCAGTACTTCACTATCTGATGAGTTTAGGCTGATTCTGCCACGGTTTGCAGTATTGGCAAAAATGTATGCTAATGACTTGTCCGGAGCATTCTGCTTGAATGCTGAGTAAAACTCATCCACATAGTTTAGCTGAGTACCACGAACATTCTCTTTGGCAGTTTTCAGAGCAGCCTGGAAGTCAGGGTCTTGGTTGTTTGCACTCAGACCTTTAAGGATATCTACCGGAGATACCTCCAGAGTCACGTGCATACCACCTTGTAGGTCAAGCCCAAGATTCAATTCTGTTTCTTTAACTTCTTGATAGGTATACTCCATACCAAGCAAGTTGTATACTGGCTCATTCCATATAGAGTCCAGGTAGCGCTGCTTTTCGGCATAATCCACATTGCCATTAGCGTCTGTGTTAGCTTTTGTTGCTTCCTTTTGGATCGACTGTGCTACAAATGTGAATGACAAATAGTAGATACACAGCAAGGAAACGATGATTGTTAATACAACAACAAATCCTTTGTTTTTCATGGGTATAAAATTTGGTTTTGGCACTTAGTCATTGGCCTTTATCCCGAAAGTTTGATTCCGAGGTACCAGACAGCCTTTGAATAATGCCTGTTATGTTAAATGGTTTTTTATCGCAGCCTATTCCATTGAATTATGGCTAGCGAAGGGTAATAAATGATCTTTGATTTTACTTAGTCAATGCAAGCGGAACACGGCAAAGACTAGGGCGCATTGGGAGAAATAATCCGCCGAAATAGTATTTTTAGAACTTTGCTGCCAGGTAAGACAGTTTGCTCATGACCTGTTGTTTCTTCTTCCTGGTCATCCAGATCAGGAAGAATATCAATCAGCAAAAAATCGTGATTGAAGCTGATATGAACAGATGAGGTGATCGCATCGAAGGCCTTAAGAGAAAGCTCAGGTTTTTGCTCGTCATCTGACTGATCGCCATTTAGCTGATCGGCCACAGTGTCAACAGTCACCTGCGGTAGTAATGGAGCTGTCAAAGTAATGGATAGAAATCCCACACTAAGCCCCAGCAGCACGATGCCTCGATATATTGCCTTCGATATGTTAGTCTTGCCCTTTTTCAAAGCGCGACAAAACTACTGAAATACAATTAATTACTACCGGAAGTATTGAATTTTATTGAAGAAGTTTATTACGCAGGTAAGTTACTACCACATCGAGTGCTACTTCAAAACCATTGTGGTTGGGAACTATGAGATCCGCATCGTTTTTCAGAGGCTCAATAAACTTTTTGAAAGAAGGTGTCACGTGATGTTGAAATCGGTACAGAACATCACTGAGATCATAGCCACGTTCTTCCGCATCCCGCATGATTCTTCTGGTTAGCATCAGGTAGTCAGGGGCTTCTATGAAGATTTTGAAATCAAGCAAATCCAAAATTTCCTGATAGTAAAAAGTGAAAATACCTTCTACCACAATAATCGGAGTGGATTTGATATGGATGAGTGATGGAGTCTTATTGTTGTTGTTGAAGGTGTATTCCTGAATTGTAATGTCCTCTCCGTTCTTGAGTTTTTTCAGATCTTCAGAAAAGCGATTTCTGTCAAGTGATTCCGGAAGGTCGAAGTTTTCAATGCCTTGCTCATCTTTGGGTTGCTCTATGCGTGGCTTGTAGTAGTTGTCAAGAGAAAGAAGGCTGATTTCACCTTCTTCAAAACGATTCATTAGCTGTTTCAGAAATAAGGTTTTACCAGATCCGCTTCCACCTGTGATTCCTACTAACATTGATTTTGGCATGAATTATTGAGCTCTCAGATATTGAATAAATTGTTTGAAGGCCTTGGCTCGATGAGAAACAGCATTCTTTTCGGCAGGCGACATTTCAGCAAAAGTACGCTTTTCACCCTCAGGAATGAAAATCGGATCGTAACCAAATCCTTCTTTTCCTGATGACTCATGCGTGATTTTTCCTTCTGCTATTCCAGTAAATTGTTTGGCTTCTCCCTGTTCATTGATGTAGGTAATCACCGTTTTGAACCTGGCAGTTCTGTTGGTTGTATCGCCTAATTTTTCCAGCAGTAAAGCCATATTGGCTTTGCTGTCATTTGCAGGTCCGGCATACCTGGCAGAACATACTCCTGGTTCTCCTCCCAGTGCTTCCACTTCCAGTCCGGTATCGTCCCCAAAACAGGCAACAGCATGTTTGTCAAAGACATATTGGGTTTTCATCAGGGAGTTTCCTTCAATAGTGTCCGCTGTTTCAGGGATTTCTTCATGGAGATTGAGATCATCCAAACCTCTCAGTTCAATGCCGTCTGGCATCATCTGTCCAATTTCCCGAAGTTTATTCGCATTGTGCGTAGCAAAGTATATGACCATCGTTACCGCTTGTAAGTCAGGTAGATATCAAAAACAAGTACAGCATTTTGCGGTATTCCCACATTGTATGGTGGATTGGTTGAGTAGGCCCTAAGTGAAGGTATAATGATTCTTGAGTGTCCTCCAGGAGTCATTAGACTGAGGACCTTGGTGGCTCCTTCTCTATATCCGCTTTCAAATTGATAGTAATTGGCATAGAGCTCAGGGAAATTCCATGCATCAGGTGTATATGTATAATGAATTGGGGAATAGGTATATGCACTATCATAGGTGCCATTGTTCATAGCAATGGTGTCGACATTCGTCGCGAATAAAAAATCATCTGTTAACCTACCTGCATAATAAAAGGTGAGGATGTCACCTGACTTTACTGGAGTACCACCTCTCCCGGAATCCAGTACGGTGTACCAGATTCCATGGGTGGTAGTATTTACATTTTTATATCCTTTTTGAGCGATATAGTCAGCAATAATTACAGAGTCTTTTTGCTCTTGAACGACTGGATCTATTGTTGTAACAATAGCATCTTTTTTGCAAGCAAATAGCACTGTGATCAAAACACCGGCAATAAGAATTAACTGACTTCTCATATTATCTCTTTACTAAATTTTTTCCAGAACTGGCTTATTCCGCTGGGTTCACTTCTGTTAATTCAACGTCAAAAACCAAAATACTGTATGGAGGAACTTTTGGGCCTGCCTGACGACTTCCATAAGCAAGAGAACTTGGGATATAAAATGTAGCTTTACCGCCTTCTTTGATATATCCAAGTCCTTCATCCCAGCCTTTGATAACTTGTCCACGACCAATTGGAAATGACAATGGTTCATAAGGCTCCCTTCTTTCATCGTAAAGTCCTTCTTGTTGAGCCAAATCTTTTATGCTGGTATCAAATATGGTTCCATCCATAAGTTTCCCTACATATACAACCTTGACGTTATCCCCAGGCTCCGCTGTTGGGCCTGATCCTTCTTCCGTGATAACATATCTAAGTCCTGATTCTGTGGTGATGGCTTCAATGCCTTTTTCAGCCAGATATGCATCAATACTATCAACATCAACTGCCAATTGGTCTGCCATTTTAGCTTCTTCCAGTAGCATTGCCTGCTGACGCAATTCAGTCATGTATTTTTGATAACCTTCTTTGCTCATCTGATCCTGGAACTTCACCTGACAGTTAATCACTGATGTGCTATCCAGGGTAGGAGGAATCGCCTGACGATAAGTTTTTTCAAACAAATTTTTGGCAGTAACAGAGAAAGACACACTGTCTCCCACGTGTAGAAGTTTTAGCACTTCCTGTATGTCTCCAGCCTCCAAAGTTGGGTCATACATCATGGCAAGAGGCCTCATAGGGCTAGACTCAGTGAGTACTTCTCCATTATCTGAAGTAAGCTTCAACTGGATCACTACAATGGAGTCTTTGATAGGAGCGCTCCCTTCACCTTTTACTACTTGTGTTACTTCTACTCCTGTGCTTGTTACCAGGTCCCCACCTTTTTGACATGCGAATGCCAGAAAAGGCAATATCATAAACCAGATTTTTTTCATTGTATTTTTATTATTTGTGTGTTTGCTGGATCTCTGGGATCAGCGATTTAAATTTTTCTACAGTGGCATCCAGACCAACATCGGAAAGCCCTCCGGCGGCATTTTTGTGCCCACCACCATTGAAGTACTTGGCTGCAAAATCATTGACAGCATAGTTGCCAATTGACCTGAATGACATTTTGACCTCTCCATTTTTTTCCATGATGATGGCAGCAGCAACAATGCCTTTGATAGATAAGGCGTAGTTTACAAGACCTTCCGTGTCACCACTTTTCAAATGAAAACGCTCATGCTCTTCCGCATTGATCACGAAGTAAGCGACTTTGTAATCAGCATTTACAACTAGTTTTTCCATCAGCGCATAGCCAATAAATCTCAATCTATTGAGCGAATTGGTGTCGTAGATGAGGCGGCTGATCTTGTTTACATCGGCTCCATGATCCATCAGAGCAGCAACTGTTCGGTGGATTTTTGCAGAAGTTGATCCATGCCTAAATGAACCTGTATCAGTCATGATGCCAGCATAAAGAGCCTCAGCAATTGCCAGATTAATCTCGTCAGCACCATCCAGCATCAGGATTAGGTCATAAATAAGTTCAGCTGTTGCAGCGGCAGTCTTGTCCCAAAGCTCAAAATCAGCATTGATTTCCGGATTGAGATGATGGTCTACCAATAATTTCTTTGCTGGAGATTGTTCTACTGGAGTCTCCAGTTTTTTGATGCGCTTATACCCATTGAAATCAAGGCAACAAATTAGGTCCGATTCATTGATGATCCTGACGTATTCATTGTGATTTTTTTCGTTATCCACCAATACCTGATCGTTCCCTTCCATCCAGTAGAGAAATTCCGGGTATTCAGTAGGTGAAATCACAGTCACCTCATGTCCACGATTGTTCAAAAAGTGGTACAAGCCCAAAGACGAGCCCAATGCATCAGCATCAGGGTTTGCATGGGTTGTGATAACAATCTTTTTGGGGTTAGAAATGAATGCTTTAAAAGCGTCGAGTTCTTTCATTTACGAATCTGCCTCACCTGGCTGTAAGTGAATCGCAAAACTCACAATAAATCGAGTAAATACAAAATGTAATACTTTGGGCGTAAGAACCTCAATTAAGTGTTATTTTTGCAGCCGTTTTTAATCAGGACAATCAAAATAACATCAAAAATGGCAGGAACTAAGACGTTCACAATGATCAAGCCGGATGCATTTGCAGCAGGAAATAGCGGTGCGATCATTAAAATGATTGAAGAAGCAGGTTTTGGCGTGAAGGCTATGAAGCTTACCAAACTTTCTGCTGAGAAAGCTGGAGATTTTTATGCAGTGCATAAGGAACGCCCATTTTACGGAGACTTGGTGAAATACATGTCTTCAGGACCAATTATCGCTATGATTCTTGAAAAAGATAATGCAGTGGAGGATTTCCGCAAATTGATCGGAGCAACTAACCCTGCTGAGGCAGCTGAAGGGACAATCCGAAAACTATTTGCTAAATCAATTGAAGCAAATGCTATTCATGGTTCTGACTCAGATGAGAATGCCGCTATTGAAGGTTCTTTCTTTTTTTCACAACAAGAAAGATTCTAATAGAACAGAAGAAATTAGTTTTTTGAAATATGTTAAGATCCCGGCTCGTCCGGGATTTTTTCTTCTTGTTCTTCCAGTTTTTCTATCCAGAAGTTATTGAAGCCTTCACCAATGTGAAGTGTCACGCGTCCAAGCTGTAACAGCTCAAGGATTGCCAGGAAGTTGTAGATCACCAGGATTTTTTCAGGCTTTTCCTCCACCAGCTTGCTAAAGGATACCCTTCTGTTGGGTTCTTTGAGAAGGCGAGTAATGATGTATTCCTTTTGAACCGAGATGTTGTAGGGGTATTGAACGACTTGATGCGTCGGCTTTGATTGTTCATACTCATACCGTTTGAGTACTTTCTGGAATACTTTCATCAGCTTGTACAGATCCAAATCCTGCATTTCAGCTTCCACATCTACATTCTCTGAGAGCTTGCGGATTTCTTTCATCAGGTTTCCTCTGCGCTCCCGATCCAACCTTTCAGTTTCCAGGTGTGTGAGTTCACCGATGACAGATTTGTACTTTTTGTATTCCAACAGGTGTTTTACCAGTTCTTCTCGTGGGTCAATTTCATTTCCCTCTTCATCCAGGACCGGTCGTGGGAGCAACATTTTAGCTTTGATCCGCATAAGTGTAGCTGCTACCAATATAAATTCACTGGCAACTTCTACATTCATTGTCTCCAGCTGATGCATGTAATCAAGGAAATCACTGGTGACCTTAGAGATCGGAATGTCATAAATATCCAATTCATCCCGCTCTATGAAGAACAGGAGCAGGTCAAACGGTCCCTCAAACAAGGGAAGCTTGATTTCATAAGTATTGGATGTTTTGTTTTCGTTCACGGTAACCTCAAAGCTACTGACTTTGGTCATTAAAGTAAATGGCAAAAAGTTTACATTTGCGAAATATTTAAGTCATATTCGACATCTGCATAAACAAAAATAAGCTTCAGTCGTTGATCAGACATCCCCTAAATTCTCATCCTATGGAGATTACACCTGGAAAGCTTTTAGCTCAAATAGACAACCCGCAAGACCTGAAAAAACTTGACGCTACTCAGTTGGCACAAGTTTGTGAAGAACTTCGCGAATATATTGTTGATCATGTCTCCGTTTATGGTGGCCATTTTGCGGCCAGTTTAGGTGTGGTTGAATTGACAGTGGCGCTTCATTACGTGTTTAATACGCCTTCTGATCAATTGGTTTGGGATGTTGGGCATCAGGCCTATGGACATAAAATACTGACAGGAAGAAGAAAGAAATTTCACACGAATAGACTTTATAAAGGTCTTTCTGGCTTTCCTAAAAGATCTGAAAGTGTATACGACTCTTTTGGTGTGGGGCACAGTTCAACCTCAATCTCTGCAGCTGTGGGAATGGCCTTTGCTTCTGATTATAAAGGTGAAAAAGACAAGCATCACATCGCAGTGATAGGTGATGGTGCTATGACTGGGGGAATGGCTTTTGAGGCGATGAACCATGCAGGGGACTCGAATAAGAATCTCTTGATCATCCTCAATGACAATTGCATGTCAATTGACCCGAACGTGGGAGCGCTCAAAGATTATCTAACCGATATCACTACTTCAGGAGCATACAATAGATTCAGAGATGATATCTGGAAAGTGCTGGGGAAAATCAGCAAGTTCGGACCTAATGCCCGAGAGATTGTCGGCAATGTAGAAAACAGTGTCAAGTCATTCTTGCTTAAGCAAAGCAACCTTTTCGAATCACTTAACTTGAGATATTTTGGCCCTGTAGACGGCCATGACATCAATCATTTAGTTCAGGTATTGAATGACCTGAAAAAAATACCAGGCCCAAAAATTCTGCATTGTGTCACGGTAAAAGGTAAAGGATTTAAGCTTGCTGAGCAGGATCAGACCAAATGGCACGCGCCGGGGAAATTTGATAAGATTACAGGCGAAATTCATAAGGTAATTCATACCGAGCCTAAGCCTCCAAAATTTCAGGATGTCTTTGGGAATACCATTGTAGAGCTAGCGGAGAAGAACGATAAGATCATGGGTGTCACTCCGGCGATGCCTTCAGGTTCTTCACTGAATATTATGATGAGGGCTATGCCAGATCGTGCCTTTGATGTGGGGATTGCAGAGCAACATGCGGTTACTTTTTCCGCAGGTTTAGCTACGCAGGGAATGACTCCTTTCTGTAATATTTATAGTTCGTTTATGCAGCGGGCTTTTGATCAGGTAATTCATGATGTGGCAATTCAGAAGCTCCCAGTGGTTTTCTGTCTGGACCGAGCAGGAATAGCTGGTGCGGATGGCCCGACACACCATGGAGCATACGATCTTGCATACATGAGATGCATCCCGAATATGGTGGTATCTTCTCCAATGAATGAAGCGGAACTTCGCAATCTGATGTACACTGCCAGTGAGCACAAAGATGGTCCCTTCACCATTCGGTATCCAAGAGGAGCTGGTGTAATGCCGGAGTGGCGCACACCAATGCAATTAATGGAGATTGGTAAGGGAAGAAAGCTTCAGGAAGGTACAGAATTAGCGATTTTGACCATTGGCCCTATTGGCAATGAGGCCGTATTGGCATGTGATGCTCTTCAGAGTCAGGGCATTAGTGCAGCTCATTATGATATGCGTTTTGCCAAGCCTTTGGATGAAGAACTTTTGCATGAGATATTCAAAAACTTTGACAAAGTGATCACTGTGGAGGACGGATGTCTGCCGGGAGGATTTGGCAGTGCCATAGTGGAATTCATGGCAGATCATAGCTACAGTGCTTCAGTAACTCGTCTTGGAATCCCAGATCGAGTGGTTGAGCATGGAACCCAAAATGAGCTTTATGCAGAGTGTGGGTATGATGCTAAGTCGATTGTGGAAACTGCTCAGAAAATCCTTCAAACCAATACCGTACTGGAAGGTTGATCTTCCGCAAAAGTTGCTTCGTCGATAATCAATTGTTATTGTAGGTGATTAGTGATATCTTTTCTAATGAATCACCAGTTTTGAACTTTTCAAGACAACATATCGCCTCACTTTTCTATCTGGTTTTTGGCCTGCTTGCTGTTGGATGCACCACATCAAGTAAGAGCCAAAAAGGAGATCCAAACGATGAGCCCCCCGAGCAAATTGTGGAATTGGATCTGGACAAAATCAAGCAACGAGGATACATTACAGCCATCATGGACAATAGCTCTACCGGGCTTTTTATTTACCGGGGCACTACCATGGGCTATGAATATGAACTGGTAAAAGCATTTGCAGAATCGCAAAACCTTGAACTCAGAATCAATGTCACTCCAAGTCTGGAGGAGGGGTTTAAAAAGCTCAATGCAGGGGAGGGAGACATACTGGCTTATAATCTGACCATCACCAAAGACCGAAAGGAACGCATTGCATTCACGCATTACCATAATCAGGTGAGGATGATGCTTATTCAGAGGAAGCCTGATAACTGGCGGGACATGAAGCTCCATGAAATCGAAAAGGAGTTGATCAGGAATCCCGTTGATCTAATTGGAAAAGAAGTGGTGGTAAGGAATCACTCTTCCTATTTTGATCGACTGCAGAACCTCTCTGATGAAATTGGCGGAGACATTATTATCATCCAGGATGATCCGGAGGTAGAGACAGAAACATTGATTAGGAAAGTAGCAGAAGGCGAAATCCATTTTACTGTTGCTGAAGAGGATATCGCTCTGGTCAATTCTACGTATTATCCAAATCTGGATATTAAGACAGCTATCAGTTTTCCTACTCAAATTGCCTGGGGTGTGAGAAAGACTTCTAGCCAGCTACTGGACACACTTGATAATTGGATTCTTCAAATGCGGAAAACAGCTGATTATTACACCATCTACAACAAGTATTTTAAGAGCAGAAAAACATCGCTTATGCGAACCAGAAGTGAGTTTTACTCTTTAGGAGGAGGAAAATTATCGCCTTATGATTCCTTGATTAAAATGTATGCCGATACACTCAAATGGGACTGGAGGCTTCTGGCGGCTCAGATCTATAAGGAATCAAAGTTTAACCCTGACGCGGAATCATGGGCAGGAGCTATTGGGTTACTACAATTATTGCCTGCTACTGCCGAGGAGAATGGTGTGAAAGTCCAGGACCTGACTGATCCTACTGAAAATCTTAAAGCCGGCGTGGCTCATCTGCTTTGGTTGAAAAATTATTTTTCCGATGTTGTTGAGGATTCCCAGGAGCGAGTCAAATTTATTTTAGCTGCATACAATGTAGGTCACGGACACGTAATGGATGCAATAAGGCTTTCGGAGAAGTACGGGGCCAATCCCAATGTCTGGGAAGGAAATGTGAGTGACTATTTGTTGAAAAAAGCCAATAGCAAATATTTTAATGATGAGGTGGTCCAGTTTGGTTACTGCCGGGGAATAGAGCCAGTAACCTACGTTTCCAATATTTTTTCCATTTACGAAAATTATCAAACGCTCTATCCACTGACAGAAAAACAGGATTCTACCCAGAGCCTTTAATCATTCGAAGTATTTGTCGATCAGTTTGGCAGAAGAAAGACTCAGCGGAATTCCTCCACCGGGATGGACACTACCTCCACAGAAGTAGAGCCCTTTTACCCTACGACTCTTATTGGCATGGCGAAGAAAAGCAGCGAATAGATTGTTGGAGCTGTTGCCATACAAAGCACCCAGCGCTGAACTGGTTCGACTTTCGATGGTCCTTGGCTCTAATAGTTCTTCTACTTCTATCAAAGGCTCTATTTCAGTTTCCAGTTGTTTCGAGATTTTATTGAGAATGTTTTTTCTGGCCTCAGCAATCATTTTATCCCAGTTTTGTCCCTGATTGTTAGGTACATTGATCATTGTAAACCAGTTTTCACAGCCCCCAGGAGCATCTTCCTGATGATACTTGGATGTAATGTTGATATAAACAGTCGGATCATCATAGATGGTCCCTTTATTGAAAATGTGATCAAACTCGGCCCTGTAATCTCCACTGAAAAATATGTTATGAAGGTCTAGTTGACCAAAACTCTTTTTGATTCCCCAGTAAAAAATGAGAGCTGAACTTGACTTGGGTTGCTTCAGTAAAAAGTTTGGAGCTTTCAGGTCAGGCATTAGCTTCTTGTAAGCATTGACAATGTCCATGTTAGAAACCACACGATCAAATCGAATTTCCTCATCATTGACCAGAAGTCCTTTTATTTTTTTGTGTTCAACCAAAATCCTGCTAACTGGGGCATTGAATTCAAACTTTACTCCAAGTCGTTTTGCCAGCTCAAATATGGCAACCGTAATATGATGCATTCCTCCTTTTGGAAAATAGGCTCCAATATTCATTTCCAAATGTGGGATTATGTTCATTGTGGCCGGTGTTTTATAAGGAGATGAACCATTGTAAGTAGCATAGCGATTGAAAAGTTGTGCCGTTTTCGGATCATCAAACATGGCCTGATTGGCGCCATTCATTGTTTGAAAAAATCCCATTTTATGGATTTTTGTATAAGCTTTCAATGCTTTGGAAGACAGGAAAGTCTTTGGATCCTGAAGGCTGCTGAAGATAAAGAGATCACTGAGATGCTCATACAGGAACTTACTGTTTTCAATAGCTTTTTGGATATTGGTTGGGTCTTCAGAAGTCTTGGAGATGAGTTCGTTGATGAACTTGTCCTTATTAGAATATGCTCTAATTAGCGTGTTGTCAGGATAGAAATAATGGCAATTAGTAGCGAGTTTTTCATATTGGAAAGAATCACTGGAATTTTCTCCGGCCAATGTAAAAAGCTCATCAACGAGCTGCGGTAAAGTGAAAAGTGAAGGCCCTGCATCGAAGCGATATTCTCCGGTTTTTATTTCAGATAATTTTCCTCCTGGATAGCTATTAGCTTCAAAAACAGTTACTTGATGGCCTTTTACAGCCAACCGAATCGCAGTGGCCAGGCCTCCGATTCCAGCTCCGATTATTCCTATCTTTAGATTCATAATGTTCAAAACCAGTATAGCGGTTAATCGTTTTGATTTTGTTGTTTATTAGATGTAATTTCTACTGAATACCCTAAAAATGATCATATCTTTTGATGTAAACTATTCTCAGTGACTTCCTTTAATTATATTAGCGTAACGGCCATGATTTTTACTCGATAATTGATGAAAACACAGGTAGAACTCCTCCTTGAAGAATATAAGAAAGTAAGGAATGTAGAATTGACAATTGATCAGTTTACATACATTTTGAACTTGTACCCATCACTGATTGTGTGCATGTGTGATGGTGTTTTGGACAAGGAAGAATGGGAAGGTGTTTTGCAGTTGGCCAAAGGCCTTACGCTAGAGTATGGAGACAATCTCAGTCATGATGATATGGAAAGGCTGGAACAGTCCTTCAGAACAGAGTTCCGGTACCTTTTGGATAATATCGAGAAGTGGCAGAAAAAATTCCTTAATGCCCTTAAAAACCATATTTCAGGCAGCAAGTATGAAAAAGAATTCATTTTGGAGTCTATGTACCTGTTTGCCAATGCCGCCGATGGTATTTCTGCCATTGAGCAGGAGACTATCGAGCAGCTTTCTCAGCGTCTTGCATTAGAGCATTAAATCGCTCAATAATTGGTTCAAGATTTTCTGCCTCAGGGTCAAAGCCTTCATCCAAATAACTCAATACCTTTTCTTGTAGTTTACCAATATTCAAGGCTTTAGAATAACCAATATGACTGAAAGTTACCATGCTGTATAGGGGTAACCATTGCTCAGGGTAAGCTTTGTGAAGTCTGGCTTCCAGTTTTTTCTTACTAAGAAAATGTAGGTCAGCTACCTTATCTCGCATTTCTGTGAAATTCTTCAAAGCCAGCTCTGCAATAGCATCGGCATCCTTTTTTCTGTTTTTAGAGAAATGAGGAAGTAGTTCATCCCAATCGAAATTGAATTGATCACCCATTTCCATAAATAGCGTACAATCTTCAAACCCGGCATTCATTCCCTGGCCGTAAAAAGGTACAATAGCATGTGCAGCATCACCCATGAGCAGGCTTCGGTTTCGAACCCAGGGATCACATTTCATGGTTACCAGAGAAGCTGTAGGATTAGATGAAAACTGATCTGTAAGATCAGGAATCAGGTTTAAGGCATCTGAAAAATACTGTTCGAAGAAAGCAGAAACTTCCTCATTGGTGTTAAGATGTTCAAATGACACTTCTCCTTCAAACGGAAGAAACAATGTGCAGGTAAATGATTTATCCTGATTAGGCAGTGCTATTAACATAAAGTGACCTCTAGGCCAGATATGCAGATAATTAGGCTCCATGGCAAAATCATCTCCTTTTGCAGGTATGGTCAGTTCTTTATATCCATGCTCGATATAGTGCTGCTCAAAATTGAACCGATCTGTTTTCTGCATCGCCATCCGTAGCTTAGAGAAGGCTCCATCCGCTCCAATCAAAACAGAGGATGTTGCTGACGAAGAATTCTCGAAATGAGCTGTTGTTTTGGCAAGGTCTACATCTGCACACTTATGTTCAAAATGGAAGTTTACCCCCTGTGATTCAGCATGAGAAATTAGGAGCTTGTTCAGTCCCAATCTGGAAACCGAATTGATGAACTGTCCGGATTTTCCATATGGCTGAAAGGTGAGGTTCCCTTCCAGATCGTGCATCATCCGGCCATTCATCGGTATCAGCTCAGCAGCAATTTTATCGTAGGCTCCCGCAAGTTGTAGCGCTTTGATTCCCCGATCGCTCAAAGCCAGGTTGATGGATCGACCACCCGCCATGAGATCGTTTCTTGGGTCATTCCGCATTTCGTATACATTGACCTCAAACCCTTTTTTTGCCAGCATTGACCCGAGCAGCGAACCAACCAGGCCGGCACCTAAAATATTGATGTCTTTATCCATGTTTGAGGAGGAGCTTGTGGAGTAATTGAGTGAATTCATACACGTCAGTGAAGCTATTGTACATAGGAGTAGGAGCCACACGAATCACATTGGGTTCACGCCAATCCAGAATCACGCCTCCAGCAATAAGATCGTCAAATACGGCTTTTCCATTTCTATCCAGGTAGATTGACAATTGGCAGCCACGTTCTTCTGGGTTTTTGGGCGTGATGATCTTGATTCGAGAGTTGATATCAGGATTAGAAGTCAACAAATACTCCAGGTATCCTGTCAGCTTTAGACTTTTCGTTCTGAGTGTAGCCATGCTGGTTTTGTCAAAAACCTCCAAAGCAGCGAGATGAGCAGCCGAAGAAATGATGTTGACATTGCTAAGCATCCAGCCATCTGCACCGGCATTTGGCACAAACTCATTGGTCATTTGGAACCTTGTTTTGCTGTCATGTCCCCACCATCCGGTCAATCGAGGGAAATCCGGATCATTGGAGTGCTTTTCATGAATAAAAACTCCGGATACGCCTCCTGGACCGGAATTGAGGTATTTATAGCTGCACCAGGCTGCAAAATCCACCTCGTCATCGTGTAATGAAACGGGCACATTACCCGCAGCATGTGCCAGATCAAATCCGGCAAATGCCCCTACTTCATGAGCAGCGGCTGTGATAGTTTTGATATTTAAAAACTGACCGGTGTAATATTGAATTCCCGGAAGAAAAACCAATGCCAGTTCATCGCCCAGTTCATGGATTGTTTGGATTATTTCCTCTGAAGTGAATATTTCGCCTTCTCCTGGTTTCATCACATGCATGTGTTCCTCGGGATTGATCCCTTTCATTCGCATGTGAGACTCGGCAGCATAGTGATCAGATGGAAATGCACCACCTTCTATCAGCACTTTCACCCTTTTTCCTTTTGGTTGGTAAAAGGAAGCCAGCAACAAGTGAAGGTTAGTAGTAAGGTTATTCATGCAAACTACCTCGTGCTGTTTGGCTCCTACCAGTTTTGAAAGTGGCGCTTTGAATAGCTCATGATAGTCTGCCCATGGCCTGGCTCCATTGAAATGGCCTTCTACACCATATTCCTGCCAGCTTTTCAGTTCTTCATTGATGAAGTCAGCAGTGTTTTTAGGCTGTAATCCGAGAGAATTGCCACATAGATATATGGTTGGGTTGCCATTGTGGAAAGGAATATAATATTCTTTCTTGAGGTGCTTGATTGGGTCAAGTTGATCTTGCTCCTGAGCAAAATCCGGGGTGTTTTGATACTCCATTCAGTCTACAAATCTTGGGTCTGTTTCCATCACAGTACCACAATTGGCACATGTGCGTTTTTCTTCTGAGCCGTAAAACTCTCTAAATCGTGGCAAAAAATCCTTCTCAATATTGGTTAAATGAAAATAAGTATCGTGAAGCTTATGATTGCAATTGTCACAAAACCACATCAAACCATCCTGATGCTGATCTTCACGCTTGCGTTCGATGACAAGCCCAACCGAACCTTCTGAACGGATGGGGGAATGAGGAACTTTGGCAGGAAGCAGAAACATCTCTCCGGCTTTGATGGGGACATCTACAGCTTTGCCATCTTCCTGGATTTTCACCAAAATATCACCTTCTAATTGATAAAAAAGCTCTTCCGTTTCGTTGTAGTGGTAATCTTTACGAGCATTTGGGCCACCGACGACCATTACAATATAATCTCCGGCATCAGCATACAGATTTTTGTTTCCGACTGGTGGCTTCAGCAAAGCTCGATTGTTGTCGATCCATTCCTGCAGATTGAAAGGTCTTTTGATGGGCATTTTCCTGTTGTTTAAATTGGTTGTTTATTTTCAAAGTAATAATTCCCATTCCTTAGTAATTGTTCAACAGAATTGAATAATTGCTTAAGTGGACATCATATCATTACTTTGACGGGAAAAGTTAAAAAGAATATACGACCTTATTTAGATCATTTATGAACATTAACCTAAAACAACATAAAGCTGTAGTCTGTGGTGCATCTCGCGGAATTGGCTTTGCAATTGCAAAAGCATTGGCAGATTGTGGCGCTTCAGTCTTGCTGGTAGCACGTGATGAGAATCAGCTCAAACAAAATATTGAGAAACTATCAGGCACAGGGCACTCGACCTTTGGAGCAGATTTTTCTTCCCAGAAGGATATTTTGGCTCTTTGTGATCATCTTCGAAATCACCCTGTTGATATAGTAGTGAACAATACCGGAGGTCCGGCCCCAGGACCGGTATCAGGAGCTAGTTTGGATGAATTTAATGCAGCATTACAAATGCACCTTTTTGCGAGTCATCAGATTATGCAGGCTGCTTTGCCATCAATGAAAGCTAAGCAATATGGTCGGTTTATCAATGTCATTTCCACAAGCGTAAAAATTCCAATCAATGGGCTTGGGGTAAGTAATACTACACGTGGTGCGATGGCTTCATGGGCCAAAACTTTGAGTAATGAGGTGGCTGCTGATGGCATTACGGTTAATAATATTTTGCCTGGTGCTGTAGAAACGGATCGGTTAGCGTCAATCATTACCAACTCAGCGGCAAAATCTGGTGCTACTGAAGAAGAAGTTTCTAATAAAATGAAATCGGCGATTCCGGCCGGTCGATTTGGACAACCCGAGGAACTAGGTGCTTTAGCCGCATTTTTAGCGTCAGATTTGGGAGCTTATATCACAGGCGTGAGTATACCGGTAGATGGAGGCCGGACTGGAAGCTTATGATCACAATCAATAATTTTATCAACGGCACTTTCAAGGCTCCTGCTTCAGGAGAGTATCTGGATGTGTATAATCCGTCTGAAGGTAAGGTGTATGGAAAAGTAGCCAGTTCTACTTCTGATGATTTGGAAGAGGCAGTATTGGCAGCTCAAAAAGCATTTCCTCAATGGTCAGGGTTGCCTATTGCAGAGCGATCTAGGATTTTACTCAAGTTGGCTGATCTGATAGAGGCAAATCTGGATCAATTGGCTGCTGCAGAAAGTATGGACAATGGTAAGCCGGTAAAGCTGGCGAAAAGTGTTGATATCCCGAGGGCAGCCACCAATTTTCGATTTTTTGCTTCAGCGATTGTCAATGAATCCAGTGAAGCACATATCATGGAAGGCGAGGCAGTTAATTATACCCGAAGAGCACCACTAGGCGTTGTGGGTTGTATTTCTCCATGGAATCTTCCGCTGTATCTTTTTACCTGGAAGGTAGCACCTGCACTGGCAACTGGCAACTGTGTTATTGGAAAACCTTCTGAAATCACACCCTATACTGCTTCGTTGTTATGCGAATTAGCTAATGAAGCAGGAATCCCCGCAGGTGTGTTTAATGTACTCCACGGAAATGGTGCTGTGATTGGTCAAAAAATGGTGGAACATACTGATGTGAAAGCCATTTCATTCACAGGAGGAACTCTTACGGGAAAAATCATTGGCCAGACAGCAGCTACTCAGTTCAAAAAAGTTTCGTTGGAACTTGGAGGTAAAAACCCTGTGGTCATTTTTGATGATTGTGACTTTGAAGAGGCTGTTAGCACTTCTGTGAGAAGTGCTTTTACCAATCAAGGGGAGATATGTCTTTGTGGATCCAGAATTTTTGTCCAAAAGGGCATTTATGAAAAGTTCAGAGATGAATTTATTAGCAGAGTAGGTGAATTGAAAGTCGGCAATCCGCAAGAAGAATCTACGGATTTGGGAGCTCTTGTTTCAAAAGGGCATTTGGAAAAGGTGAAGAAATATGTTGATGAAGCAGCCACTGACGGAGGGACAATTCTTACTGGAGGGAAGCAACTAAAATTTGGTGAAGGATACTTTTTTGAACCAACGGTGATTGAGGGATTAGATGAATATTGCACGATCAATCAGGAAGAAGTTTTCGGACCTGTAGTTACCTTGGTGCCATTTGAAAATGAAGCGGACGCGATAGCCAAAGCCAATAGCACACAGTATGGTTTGGCCTCTGTTATCTGGACACAAGATGTGAAAAAGGCTCATCGTGTGGCTCATCAGATCAAGTCCGGAATTGTTTGGGTCAACTGCTGGATGCTACGTGATCTCAGAACTCCTTTTGGAGGTATGAAGTCATCAGGTGTGGGACGAGAAGGAGGAAGTGAAGCTTTACGATTTTTTACAGAGCCTCAGAACATCTGCATCAAAATGTAAAGACCATAAAAAAGCCCTTCACGAATACATGAAGGGCTTTCAGATATTTTTGTGGAATATTAAGCTGTTTCTTCTTCTTCTTTGATTTTTGCAATGGTGAATGATTTTCTCTCTTTATGTCCGCAATAGCCACATACATAATATTTCATCAATTCACCTTCTTCAGTTGTAGACGCTTCCTGAATAACCTCCTCGCGCTCTACTTTCAGAGTCTGATAATTACACTCTGAACACTGTAATGCATGCAGGCGTCCATTGTATTTTTCGATTTTTGTGAAGCCTGATATTTCGTCTATCCAAACATCATAATCTATCGAAAATGCATCTTCTTCAGCTTGCATACCTTCATCCAGATAAACGTCTTCTTCTTCTTCACTCAAGAGTTTCATTTTTCTGCCATCAGGAGATACCCTTGGAGTATATCTGAGTTTCTTCAATCTTTTTTCGATGAAGAATGGGTAATAGAATTTCAATACGTTTTGAACAATTACACCAACGATCATGGCTACCATTAAGCTTACAAACACCCAAACAAAGAACCATAACCATGTGGTTTCAGCTCTGAAAGTGTTTACATAAAGAGTAGCTCCGATCAGAATCAACAAGAAACCATACCACATAAGGTTGATTTCATGCATGTTGATGTAGTCGTAGCGGGCTTTGTAATCTTTTGTTGTCACCAGCTTAAGATAATGCCCAATTAAAATAAGCAGACCAACACCAGCGGCTGCATAGGCTAGGTATTGCCCGTATGTATTCCAGGCTGAGAGTAAACTAGATGATATAGGATCGGTCATAGCAGAATTTATAGTTTATTGCGGTTATACTACTTACAAAAGTGTTACATTTTTTTAAAATCACAACACTGAGTTTGTTTAACAACTCAATTCTACAGAAAAACAGTTGATAAATTGCTAAAAATCTCTTCTCATGTTAAAAGACCTATCAATTTATCAATTGTAAAAGCTCAATCCAACGTTTTGCCGAGAATATGTGTCTAAAACGTATTCAAAAATTGAATATTATAAAGACTCACCAATTGGAGTTGAAAATTTAATTCAACGGAAATGTTGAAATTTATGAAACAATTTGGTGATATCTTTGCATTATAGTTAACTAATCCGATTAAAAATTAAACTGAAGAAGAATGAAAAGACTATTTCAAAATCTACTGCTTTTAAGTGCACTGGCATCTACAGTGTTCATGTATAGTTGTAACAGCAATGATACTGAGACGCCAAAGCCTGATGCTCCAACAATTTCTGTTGCGACCAAGGTTAATGGTACAGCTGTAACAGCTCCTTTGTCTGTTGTTGTAGGTGATACAATATTGTTTGATGTTTCAATCACTGCAGCTGGAGGATTTAATGTCTACAGAGTTAGCTCATCTGTTGATGGTGGAACATCCTCTCAACTACTAGAAGCTTCAAGGACTGACCTTAAGGTTGATGCTGGTACGACATCAGTGACAGATTCTTGGACTACTGCTTTTGATGCATCTTTCGTAGGGAAAACAATTACTCTTGATTTCGAGGCTGTTGATGATAATAGCCAAACTGGCACTGCAACTCTTGACATTAGTGTGACTTCACCGGCAGCTAGAAGTTATTCAACCGTTCTATTGGCTGCACCAATTGGAACAACAACAGACGGAAAAACATCAGAGACATTTTTTAGCACAAATACTGGAATGAAATATAGTATGAAGACTATTTTGCAAAGCTCTGATCCATTGTCAGCTGATATAGACTTTGGATATTTCTATGGTAGTGGAACTAATCAAACCGGTGCAACTCTATCGGATCCTAAAAGTTATCCTTTTGCTTATGGACAGTCAGCGTGGGGAACATTGAACAATACTACTTTCCGTAGGACTTCATTGGATGCTTCGGCTTTCACAGAGGTAGCGACATTTGCAGATATTGATACTGCTTTCGATGCTGCGGATGCAGCAGATTCTGATCCAGGTATTGAAAGTGGATTGGTGGCTGGTGAGGTTCTTGCATTTGCTACTGATTCTAATAAAGATGGGGGAAGTAAAAAGGGTCTAATTCTAGTGAAAAGCATTACAGGGACCGATGGAGCTGACGGACAAATTGATCTTGATATTATTGTTCAGGAAACTGCACAATAATTGATAAATATTGTATTTAAACCCCATCTGGACATCCCGGATGGGGTTTAGTTTTTACAGGAGAGTTTGATTTTTTAATAGGCTTTCAACCTGCTCTTTTTATTTACAAGCCTCTCTCATTACTTTAGCTTGCTTGAATCAATAACCTAATTTCGGAAAACATGCTAAAGTCCTTCAAACTCATTGGTCTCTTATTCTTAATCTTCGCGTGCTCCTCACCTGAAAAGAAACAGGAATCTCCAAAAACGGATGAAGAACTCATGGCACTTGCTAATGAGTTGGCGCATAAGTATCCGATTGTGGATGGGCATGTTGACTTACCGTACCGCATGGAGGTGAAAGGTTTCATGCTGAAGAAGAAAGTGGAGGATGTGACTGTTGAGACTGAGGGTAACTTTGACTATCCTAAATCTAAGGAAGGAGGACTGGATGCTCCTTTTATGTCGATCTATGTACCTTCCAAATACAACAAAGGAGGAGCAAAGGATTTTGCTGATTCTCTGATTGATATGACGGTGAATGTTGCTAACACCTACCCGGAAAAGTTTGCAGTGGCAGGAACCCCAGATGATATATGGAATAATTTCAAAAAAGGGTTGATTTCCTTACCAATGGGGATGGAAAATGGCGCTCCTGTGGAAGATGACCTGGCCAATGTGAAGTATTTCTTCGAGCGAGGTATTCGGTATATCACTTTGACTCATTCTAAAGACAATCAGATTGCGGATTCTTCCTATGATACTACTTATACCTGGAATGGCGTGAGTCCTTTTGGTGAGCAGGTAATTGCTGAGATGAATAAGTACGGGATCATGGTAGATGTCTCCCATATTACAGATAGTGCCTTTTATGATGTTTTGAAAATCAGCAAGGCTCCGGTGATAGCGAGTCACTCATCTTGCAGAGCATTTACTCCAGGGTTTCATCGAAACATGAGTGATCAAATGATCAAGGATCTGGCAGCCAACGATGGCGTTATTCATATCAATTTTGGTTCAACATTTCTGTCTAAAGAATCACGTGAAAAGTTTGATGCAATGGACTCTGTGATGACCAACTACAGAGCTGAGACCGGCCTGTCTCGTAAGGATTCGGCTTATCAGGCCTATGCTAAGCAGTATGCACAGGACCATGATGTGTACGCCGATGTGAAGATTGTGGCGCAGCATATAGATCATGTTGTTAAAATAGCAGGCATTGATTATGTTGGTTTTGGTTCAGATTTTGATGGTGTAGGCGATAGTTTGCCTAAAGGACTAAAGGATGTCTCTATGTATCCCAATGTGATTTTTGAACTGCTTAAAATGGGTTATTCTGAGGATGATATAGCTCAAATATGTTATGAAAATACATTGAGAGTCTGGGGGCAGGTAATACACATGGCAAAGCAAATTCAGCAGAGCTGACTGGAAGGTTTTTTGGTATTAGGTTTTGGGTGGTCGGTCTTGGATTTTAGCTAAGAGTGAGATGAACGAAATAAGAGTGAGATCGGATCAAGCAAGATTTGTGTGGGGAGATTGTATTATTGAAAGACACTTGACTATCCAAGCCAAAACCTCAGAGGACTCTGAGTCCTGCCTGACCTTTTTAATACAAGAGCTAAACGATTAAAATCGAAATATTCTCGTATGTTGAACCCAATGCGTTCCCAGTAGGATTTTTGAGAAAAAGAGAAGCAACCTTTGATTACTTTCTCTCTGTGTTCACCGAGTTCTCTGTGGTTTTTATCTATTGAGGGAAGATGAATTGACATTTTTTAAGATACACCACAGGTTTTCGGATTGATCCATGATATCATGAATTTTGAGATACAATCTAGATCGAAAGTGCCTAAAAACCCAGAGCCAAATACCTGTAGCCCGGAAAATTACTTATCCTTTTTCAAAGACTTAATGAACTTGGCCCAGGCAAATGGGTTGAGGAGGTTGCTTTGAGGAACACTATATCTGTTCAAAGCAGCTTGACGCTGAAGTTCCATATAGTATTGGTGGTTGGCATTTGGACTCGCAGGTAAGTCAGCATAAGCAGAGCTCATGTAGTTGCTATGCAGCCAGGCATTCATGTTGTTGTATTGCTTTTGGTAGGGAGTTTCCATAGAGAGGATTGCTTCTTTAAACATTGCCTCCGTTGGGTAAGGGAACACTTCTACTTCATCCAGGAAGGTCACATCTTCTTCCATGGTAATGATCACTTTTAGACTTTGGTTTTCCCGATGCTCCGGAATGATGTAGTATTGTCTTTTGAAACCAATGGAACTCAAAACCACGCTATCACCTTCTAAAACTGGTAGAGAGAAAAAACCATAAGGGTTGGTGGTCGTTCCTCGCCCTGCAGTGGGTACATATACATGGGCTCCTGGAATTACAGAGCTACTATCTGGAGCAAACACTATACCGGTAAATTGGATGATACGCTTTTCCTTCTTTTGCGCAGTACTGTCCTTCTGGGCAAAAGCGGTGTAGCTTAATAGGAGTATAAATGTGTATGTAATGAATTTGTACAAGGCCTTATGTATCTTTCTATTGCAATTAATACTGGTTTTACGTTAAAAGTTTAGTGAAAACTATTTTTCTTAAACTTTTTTAACATTGCAAGTCTCCAAAGGTAAAGGATGAAAATAATATTAAGGTCTTAAAGGATGCCAGATTATGAGATTAAAGAATTTTAGCCTGAATTATGGTACACAGATTTTTAAGTCTTTTGCCGATGAGTCAAGAGTAAGAATCATCCATTTATTATTCAAAAATGATGAGTTGGCAGTGTCAGATCTGGAATCGATTCTTGACTATACCCAGACCAAAACATCCAGGCATATTAGCTATTTGAAAAACTCAGGATTGGTCAATGCCATCAAAAAGGATCAATGGGTTTTTTATGGGATTAAGGATGAAGTGTATGACATGGTGGCACAGATCTTTGAGTTTTTAAATAAGGATATGCAACTTCAGAAGGATCAGGAGATTTACAATACCATGTACTCCAATCGAGAGTTGGCCATCAATAAACTTGCAGCAAAAGGATATCGCAGCTAATGAATTTCACACATATATTTTTCGATTTGGATCATACCCTCTGGGACTATGACAAGAATGCCAATTTCGTCTTAACAAACCTGTATGATGAGTTTGGACTGTCCAAATACATCTCGGCAAGCTCTTCGGAGTTTGTTGACCATTTTTTCACTACAAATGATTCACTTTGGACAAAATACAATCAGGGCTTGATCGGTCGGGATGATATTCGTTTGACCAGGTTTCAAAAGGTACTGGAAGGGCTCGGGTGTGAAGAGCCATTGGATCATTTGGGGATGAATGACTACTTTCTTTATCAATGTCCCAGGCAATCAGAGATCATGGAAGGAGCTGAGATTATCCTCGGTTATTTGAGTAAAAAATATCACTTGAGCATTATTACAAATGGGTTTGATGATGTACAGTCAGTAAAGTTGAAGGCTTGTGGACTTGGAAAATATTTTTCACATGTATTCACCTCAGAATCCACGGGGTATAAAAAGCCAGCAAGAGAGATTTTTGATTTTGCATTGACAACCGTAGCAGCAGAGCGAGAAAATGCTTTGATGATTGGGGACAATCCAATGACTGACATCTTGGGAGCTACAAACGCAGGAATCACACCACTTCTTTATAACCCTACTGGTACCGTGAAATCTGAATGCGAACTACAGGTCAATCATCTTTCAGAATTAATGAAGATTCTATAAGTCTGAGCGGTTCATTTTTATAATTTTGTGGGACCTTAATAAACAACAATACTATGCCAAAAGGAAATTATTATATACCAGAACCATCTAACGAACCGGTTCTTAGTTATGCGCCGGGGACTTCCGAACGTGAAGCTTTAAAGCAGGTGATCAAGGATGCCAGAGGTGAAGAGCGTGACATTCCTATGTACATTGGGGGGCAGGAAGTGCGAACGGGAAACAAACTCAGAATGAGCCCTCCTTATGAGCATAAGCACACGCTGGGCTACTTTCATGAAGGTGATGCTTCTCACGTACAAATGGCAATAGAAGCAGCACTGAACGCTAAGGAGGCATGGGAGAATACTTCCTGGGAACACAGAGCAAGCATTTTCTTAAAAGCCGCTGACCTGATAGCAGGGCCGTACAGAGCTAAGATCAATGCAGCTACTGTGCTCGCGCAATCAAAAAACGCATTTCAGGCAGAGATTGATGCAGCATGTGAATTGATCGACTTTTTAAGGTTCAATGCCTCTTACATGCAGGAGATTTACATGGATCAGCCTGAGTCCTCACCAGGAATCTGGAACAGAATGGAATATCGTCCATTGGAAGGTTTTGTATTTGCTATTACTCCATTCAATTTCACGGCGATCGCTGGTAACCTGCCAACATCTGCGGCGATGATGGGGAATACTGTAGTTTGGAAACCAAACTACACACAGATTTACTCAGCTCAGGTAATTATGGAAGTTTTGAAGGAAGCTGGACTTCCGGATGGTGTGATCAACTTAATTTATGTTGATGGCCCAGTAGCTGGAGATATTATTTTCAGCCACCCTGATTTTGCTGGATTGCACTTTACTGGTAGCACTGGAGTATTTAAGCACTTGTGGAAAACCATTGGAGCAAATATCGATAAGTACAAAGCTTATCCTAGAATAGTTGGTGAGACTGGAGGCAAGGACTTTATTGTAGCTCACAAATCTGCCAACCCAAAGGAAGTAGCTACAGGGATGATCAGAGGAGCATTTGAGTTTCAGGGGCAGAAATGTAGTGCTGCATCAAGAGCTTATATCCCCAATAACATGTGGGATGAAGTTAAGGAACTGATGGCAGCTGATTTGGAAGAAATTACTATGGGTAGTCCAGAGGACTTCTCCAACTTTGTGAATGCTGTTATTGACAAAAAAGCTTTTGACAAGATAGCCGGATATATAGAAAAGGCTAAAGCCGATGAGAAGACTGAGGTCATTTTCGGTGGCAATTATGATGACTCAGTGGGTTACTTTATTGAGCCTACAGTCGTCTTAACACAGGATCCTCATTCTTTGACTATGGAAGAAGAGATTTTTGGTCCGGTGTTGACCGTATATGTTTATGATGCTGAAAAGTATGAAGAGACATTGACACTCGTAGATCAAACGTCTCCTTATGCGCTTACTGGAGCTGTTTTCGCTAAAGACAGATATGCTGTAGAGTTGGCAACCAGAAAGCTGAGAAATGCAGCAGGTAACTTTTACATCAATGATAAGCCAACAGGAGCGGTGGTTGGTCAGCAACCATTTGGTGGAGCTCGTGGATCAGGAACTAACGACAAAGCTGGTTCAGGAATGAACCTGCTGAGATGGGTGAGTGCAAGAACAATTAAAGAAACTTTTGTGCCCCCAACCAACTATCGGTATCCATTTATGGATGAGGAATAGATTGGAGCATATAGCAACAATAAAAAGGCCAGTTTTCGAAGGAAACTGGCCTTTTTCATTTTGTTAAAATGGCTGCTGTTGAGACTCGACGGTGAATGATTCTCAGTGATAAAGCGCGACAGCAACCACTTTAATATCTATGATATATTAAGGTTATTTGGTTTGATTGGCAAACCAGGTCTTTTCCAGAACTACATAACTGATAATTAAAACGAGGCCTATAATAGATGTAAGCATGGTTGTAAATGTTTGATTGATAAAGTAAAGGTACCGCGACCATCACAGAAATGAAATACCCGATTTTTGGTATTTTAATCCATAAAAAAGGGTATTTTCAAGGTGTAACAACAAAAAAGCCCGACCAAATGGCCGGGCTTTCTGCTATATAATTAGAATTTTACTTCTTACTTAATTTCGTAAGTATATCCGTTTTCAGAATCCAATGTGATAGTGATATCATAAGTTCCTGCCGATACAGCGATATTGCTAGATGAGTTGAAGACAAGTTCACCATCAGCACCACCACCACCGTAGTTGATACCCCAGTCATCATTTTCACGGAATTTGATCTCACCATCAACGAGAGTCATGTTAATTGTCCATGAGAAACCTCCAACAGCTGCATTTACAAGAGTCATGTTAGTATCACTATCCCATGCAGTCGGAGTGGCACTTCCAATAATACCCCAATTTGACTCAGTGATAGTATAAGTCATGGCATTTAGGTCTACATCTATTCTGTAGAAGCCTTCAGTTGCAACAGATAGGTTGTTTCCAGAACCAACACCCAAAGTGCCGTCAGTATCACCTTTACCTATTTGGCCTGACCATGATCCCTGTAGAGGTAGGAACTGGAAGTTAGCTGTAGTCAGGTACTGATAAGTTCTGTATTTTTTGTCCCCAATAGTCTCCATACCATAAGCTTTGGTATTATCCCATCCGGCAAGAGTAGCATCTCCAATGATGTAGAGACCAAAATCACCTCTTACGAAGGTCATTGAGTAAACCAATGTCTTATCGTTGAAAGTCACTTTGTAATAACCTGTCTTAGCAGCATCCGGTACTTTAATATTACCACCATTAGGTACTGCTATTGTGTCAACAGTGCCAGCGCCGTATATTTTTCCACTTAGATCGGCACCTTCAGAAAACCTGAAGTAATCTCCACCTTTCAGGTACGCTTCATCAATTACCCATTCGTTATCTGCTTCAAGGGAGAAGTGGTAGTTATCATTACCCTGGAATTCATTAAAATCCCCAACCAAGTACAAGTCAGTAAGCACCTGACCATATGATACTAAAGGAACAATTGTGTAGTTTAATGTTTCATCATTGAAGGTAATTTTGGAAAGACCAGTGTAACCACAATCAATATTTGGTCCGCCACCTGTCGTTACTACTACTGTTCCTGAACAGTCGGCATCATCTCCCCAATCTATATCAGTCCAGTCATAGGTGTTTTTGAATTTGAAGGCTCCACCGTCAAGTTGTGCACTGTCCAGTGTCCATGTGTGTGGGCCAGTAAGGGTCATTTCACCAACTTTCTTCCAGGCTGTAACGTCTGCAGCATCGCTTGTGGCTGGTTGCCATCCATTGAAATTACCACCAACATACATTTCAGAATAGTTAGCAGCGAAAGGAAGGTCAAACATGCTGAATCCAAAATCACCAGTAGTTAAGTTGTTTGCATTGTCAAGGGCTTCGATGTGGATCACATAATCTCCAGTGTCCAAAGTTGCTGCCTTGAAAGATGATCCTGCCCATCCTGTAGAATCCGATGTTCCGGATACAGTTTGAGATGCCAGTTCTGACAACATTACTGTGTCAATACTTCCACCACCTTTTTTCACGTAGTACAACGTACCGCTTACGCTTGCCAATGGTGACTTCTCTCCATCAGTGAGCTCAACAGTGATGTCGAATTCCGTACCAATTTTTACCCTGGAATCAGGAGTAACCTTGTCAATAACCGGAGGAACGCTTGTGGTAGGCAGATCACCCAGTAGATTATTAGGATCCTGACAGGACAATACGGCCACAAACATGACCACCGGTACGATTAAGTTAGATAATACTTTCTTCATACTTCTTTATCATTTAATACTTACAATAATGGGCTCTTAAATCCCTTTTTACAAACTTAAAACATTTGAAAATAATGTAATTATGCCAAAAATAATCTGAATAGTCACGTCTTTTTTTATCAATTTTTGATGCAATCGTTTTCATTTTAGTTACTACGTATTTACTCTGTACACTTTTTGGAGAATTGAGCATAAATAGGATACTTTACGCTGCTTTAAAAAAAATAGTATGAGAAGTATTTTAGCAGTTGTTTTTACCTGTGTGGTATTTTTATCTACCGCACAGATAGTAAGTATATCTCCACCTGATGCAACAGGTGAAGATAAGATTGTAGTAACGTTTGACGCCTCTGCAGGTAATGGAGAACTTGCCGGAGCAACAAAAGTTTACATGCATAGTGGTGTAATTACGGATGCTCCTGATGGTATGGATTGGCAGCATGTGGTAGGAAACTGGGGACAGGATGATGGAGTGGGGGAAATGACCCAGGTTACAGGTGAGGCCAACAAATGGCAAATCACTTTGGAACCAACAGCACGTCAGTATTATAGTGTGCCGAGTTCTGAGACCATCTTTAGGCTATCCATGGTTTTTAGAAATGCCGATGGTTCCAAAAAAGGAACAGATGCACCTGGGGAATACGATTGGGGAACGATTGCCTCTAACCAGGACATTTTTGTAAACCTCGCTGTAGGTCACTACTTAACGATCAAAAACCCAACGCAAAGTGATGTCTATGTAGAACAAGGAAAATCACTGAATATAGAAGCGGAGGCTTCCTCAGAAGTGACTGCTATGACAATTTCTTTGGATGAAGGAAATGGCTATAATCAAGTAGCTTCAGTATCCAGCGGGACCTCCATTTCTTACGCATATACACCTACTGCGTCAACTTCATTATCCATTAAGATTGATGCAACTATTCAGGAAGAAAGCCTCAGTATTTCTGAAGATGTCAATGTATTGTTAAGAGGCGCTACACCTCAGGTAGATCTTCCCGCTGGTGTAAAAAAAGGGATTAATTACGATCCAAATAATACCGGATCAGTTACGCTTGTACTTCAGGCACCAGGCAAGCAGTTTGCCTATGTGGTGGGTGACTTTAATGACTGGACTCCTTCAGACAATTATTTAATGAATCAAACCACCGATAGAGAGTATTTCTGGTATCAGTTGGATGGATTGACTGAAGGAAAGGAATATGTATTCCAATATTGGGTTGATGGAAGTATCAGAATAGGTGATCCTTATGCGGACAAGGTGGCTGATCCCTGGAATGATCAATATATTCCAAAAGATGTTTATCCAAACCCGGTTCCTTATGACAAGACGGATTACCAGATGGCGACCATCCTTCAGACAGGTCAGCAGCAATATCAATGGGCTGATACTGAAGCCTCCTGGTCAAGACCAGATAAACATGATCTTGTGGTTTATGAATTACTTGTAAGAGATTTTCTGGGAACTCACAGCTACAAAGACCTGACCGATACACTGAGCTACTTGAAGAGACTTGGCATCAATGCAATAGAGTTGATGCCGATTATGGAGTTTGAAGGAAATGAAAGTTGGGGGTATAATCCTGTCTATTATTTCGCACCGGATAAATATTATGGCACCAAAGATGATCTGAAGCATTTTATTGAAACTGCCCATGCACAAGGGTTCGCGGTTATTCTGGATATGGTACTCAACCACGCATTTGGTCAGTGCCCATTAGTAAAACTATACTGGGATGCTACAGCCAATGAGCCTGCCGCTAACAGTCCGTGGTTTAACCAGCAAGCGCCTCATCCTTATAGTGTGGGTTATGATTTCAATCATGACTCAAAATATACCCGCGCTTTTGTTGATACTGTCAATCAGTACTGGGTCAATGAATATCATTTTGATGGATATCGATTTGACCTGTCCAAAGGATTTACCCAAACTTATTCAGGAGATGATGTAGGGAAATGGGGGCAGTATGATCCTGATAGGATTAGTAACCTGAGCCGGATGAATAAAGTCATAGAGAACAACAACCCTGAGACTTATGTGATCCTGGAGCATTTTGCAGTTAAAGAAGAGGAAGACGTATTGGGTAATCTTGGAATGCTGATGTGGCGAAATTCTCATGGTGATTTTGAAGGGGCATTGAAAGGAAACAAAAGTGATATTTCTAGCGCTAGCTCGATTACCCATGTAGCCTATATGGAAAGCCACGATGAAGAAAGACAGATGTATGCAATGCTAAACAGTGGCAACTCAGGTGAAGGTTATGATGTCAGAAATTTGCAGGCTGCTCTTGAGCGTGCTAAGATGGGTGCTGCATTCCTAATGGTGCAGACTGGCCCTAAAATGATCTGGCAGTTTGGTGAATTGGGCTATGATATCAGCATTAATTACAATGGAAGGGTTGGAAACAAGCCTATTCCATGGGGTGATGGTAACCTTGGTTATTACAAAGATCAGTATCGACAATATTTATATCAGGCGTATGCAGCAATCAATGAAATGAGAGTTTCTTATAGTGACGTCTTTAACTATGGAACTGCAACAACAGATATGACTGGTGTGCTCAAAAGCATTGTGATTGACCATGCAGATATGGATGTTGCTTTGGTTGGTAACTTTGATGTGAAATCAGGTGATATTTCATACACATTTAGCCATACCGGAACATGGTACGATTACTTCAGCGGGGAGAGTGTTGACGTGTCATCTGCGAGTGCTTCAGCCACCTTGCAGCCAGGAGAATTTCATCTTTATACAGACAAGAAAATATCAGAAGGTTTCCCTGGAGTAGTTGAGGTTTTCACAGATCCGGTGAGCATCACCCCAAGTCCATTTGGTCTTGATGATGAGATTACCATCGTTTTTGATGCCAGTAAGGCAACTACTGATGGTACCAGCGGGTTGGTTGGAGCCTCTGATGTTTATATGTATTCAGGCCTGATAGTTGATGACCCTGCAGGAACCACTCTAAGCAACGTGGTGGATGATGAGTCAGCCAAAATGACCAAAGTAGATGGCAAAGACAATGTTTGGTCCATTACTATTACTCCAAGAGATTATTACAGCGTCGGACAAGATGCTTATGTGATCAAGATTGGAATGTATTTCCATGACAAGAGTGGTAACCTTGGTAAGGGCTTCCGAAACCAGACAATCTTCGTAGATGTTCAGTCAGGTTTGCCAATTGCATATTTTAACCCTTCTAATTTCTATTCTACTGATGCTGTGTCATTGATTTTTGACTCCAGGATAGGAGACCGAAAGCTTCTGGGAGCAGATAAGGTATATGCGCATTCTGCGGCAGTTGTAAAAGATACTGATAGCCCAACATTTGGATCTTATGTAGTTGGTAATTGGGGGGATGATGACGGTGTTGGCGAAATGACCCAGGTAGGGAGTACCTCCAAGTGGGAGTTGAAGATGTCTCCATCTATCAGGGATTTTTATAAATTAAATGATACGGATTCGATTTATTGGGTTTCGATAGTTTTTAGAAATGCTGACGGTAGTGTGCAGGCTTCAGGAACTCCAGGAGAATTTCCTGGCGGGGTAATTACTGATGATGGAAATGTCTATGTAAAGGTAAACCCACCAGCACCACCGGTATTGTCAGTAAAGAAACAGGACCTAAGTAAGATTAGACTTTTTCCTAATCCAACATCAGGTCAGTTTCAGCTTTCAGGTGCGGATCAGGGACCATTTAACATCATGGTATTTGATATGACAGGAAGAGTGATGTCTTCTACACTGATTGATCATGTTAATACCCCTGTTGACCTTTCTCATCTTAAGAGCGGCCAGTATTTTGTGCAGGTATCCAACAGAAATGTTAGTCAAACAGTAAGATTGTTGATAGAGCACTAAGGCACACTTTGATGTTTATTAAATTTGTGTTTTTAAAAGAACATCGATAAAGCATATGAAGAAGATTTTTTTATTGTCCACATTGGTGGCAATGGCTCTTGTAGGATGTAAAGAAAATACCGAGTACAAAAAGGTGCTGAACAACCCTGAAACTTTCAGGAAATCTATGAAGCAGCTGACAGATGTAATTGTGTATGATATATTCTCACCTCCGGTTGCCAGTAGGGTATATGCTTATCCGAGCATTGCAGCTTATGAAGTGTTGGCTTTGGCTCACCCTGATTCTATGAGATCACTCGAAGGTCAGGTGACGGATTTCACATCCCCTGAAGCTCCTGGCTCTGGTATCAATGCGCATCTGGCAAGTATTCATGCTTTTCTTACAGTGGGTAAAACACTGATTTTTTCTGAAGAGAAAATTGATGAGTTTAGGGAAAACCTCTACCAGGAACTGGATGAAAAAGGATTGCCATCTGATGTGAAGGAAAAATCTTTGGCTTATGGAGAAATGATGGCCAGTCATGTATTGGCATGGGCTGATAAAGACATGTACAAGCAGACCAGAACATATCCAAAATACACGGTGCAAAGTGCTCAATTTTCATGGAAGCCTACACCTCCCGATTATATGGAGGGTATTGAACCTCATTGGGAAAAAATCAGAACGCTGATCCTTGATTCTGCAAGTCAGTTTCCACCAGTACCTCCGTTAGAACTTACCCTGGATGAGAATAGTGAATTCTATAAGCAGCTCAAGCAAGTTTATGATGTGGGAGTTGGTCTGGATGAGGAGCAAACTGAGATTGCTAAGTTCTGGGACTGTAACCCATATGTGTCACATCACAGAGGTCATGCAATGTTTGCTACCAAGAAAATCACTCCTGGTGGTCACTGGATTGGCATAGTCGACCTTGCAACAAGAAAGGCACACAGTAGCTTCGAAGAAACGGTTGATGCTTATACCAGAACTTCTATTGCTTTGTTCGACGCATTTATCAGTTGCTGGGATGAGAAATGGAGAAGTATCGTCATTCGTCCTGAGACCTTGATTAATCAATACATGGATGAAGAATGGGTACCACTTTTGCAAACACCTCCGTTCCCGGAATATACCAGTGGACACAGTGTGATTTCTAGAGCTGCTGCTATTACCTTGACAGATTTTTATGGAGATAATTTTGCTTTTTCGGATAGCACAGAGTTGGAGTATGGCCTCACACTGAGGAAGTTTGATTCCTTTCTTGAAGCCAGTGAAGAAGCAGCAATTAGTCGCCTTTATGGAGGTATTCACTATATGATGGCCATTAAAAATGGTGTGGACCAGGGTGAAAGAGTGGGGAAATATGTGGTGAAGAATCTTGAGACAAGTAAGTATGATACACAAGTGACAAAGTAATACTAAGCCTATGTCAGTAATAAAAAATATGAAAATAGCAGCCCTTTTGGTGCTGCTATTTTTTTCATGTACCCCTGAAGAAAAAAAGCAGGAATTTCCTGAAGTAACGGGTTATTACCAGCCCTGGGAAGCTCTCGGCCCACTTTATCATGATGTAGAACTCGCTGGAGTTTATCCTGACTCTAAAACCTTTGCAGATTGTACTCCGGTAAAGAATCCTTATGAGATTGCTGCGGAATATGATCAGCTGAAGAACGAAAAGGGATTTGATCTCAAAGCTTTTGTTACTTCGAACTTTAAAGAACCAAAGGCACCTGCAAAAAAACCAAAAGGAGAGATAGAGTTTTTTAGTGATCACCTCAATAATCTCTGGGATGACCTCACAAGATCTGCCGCTGACACCTCGGAGACTTCTAGTTTGATTCCCATGCCAGGTAAGTACGTCGTTCCTGGTGGAAGATTTCGGGAAGTTTATTATTGGGACAGTTATTTTACCATGATTGGTCTTGGTGTATCCGGGAGAGAAGATCTGGTCGAGTTGATGATCGATAATTTTGCATACCTGATTGACTCTGTCGGGTTTATTCCTAATGGAAACAGGACTTATTATTTGGGAAGAAGTCAGCCTCCTTTTTTTGCGGCAATGGTCAATTTATTTTCTAAGCTGACAACACCAGAAAAGGGCTTGAAATACCTTCCATCACTTCAAAAAGAATATAACTTTTGGATGGATGGGGCTGATCAGGTTTCATTATCCAATTCGGCTATCAATCACGTGGTGATGTTGGACAGTGGTGTCATCCTGAACAGGTATTATGACAAAATGGATTTCCCACGCCCCGAGTCTTACAAAGAAGACTATGAAATGGCTGAGGGACTTTCAGAAGAAAAGAAGGTCAAACTTTACAAAGATCTGCGAGCTGGAGCAGAATCAGGATGGGACTATAGTACGCGTTGGTTTGAAGATAAAAATGATTTCGGATCTATTCGAACCACGGAGATCCTACCTGTAGATTTGAACTGCCTGATGTACAATATGGAAGTGATGCTCGCCAATCTTTATCAGCTGAGTGGAGATGAAGAGAATGCAAGCCTTTATGAAAAGAAAGCAAGAACAAGGTTTGACTTGATCCGTCAAATTTTCTGGAATGAAGAGCTTCAGGCTTTTACTGATTATGTATGGACAGACAATGAGTCGTCCAATCAGGTGACCATGGCGGGAGCTTATCCGCTCTACTTCAAAATAGCTACAAACGAGCAGGCAAGAAAGCATGCCAAAACCATGACTGAAAAACTTCTTTTGCCTGGTGGTTTTGTGACTACTTCTATTCAGTCTGGTCAGCAGTGGGATTATCCTAATGGCTGGGCGCCACTACAATGGATTGGTATCAAAGGGCTGGAGCATTATGGTCAAAAAACTTTGGCTGATGATGTGGCCAGACGCTGGCTGCATGTAAGCCGTAAAGTCTATGAGAACACTGGAAAGATGATGGAGAAGTACAATGTAGCTGATACTACTTTACTCGCTGGAGGAGGTGAATACCCAACGCAAGATGGCTTTGGCTGGACCAATGGTGTGGTTCTTGGGTTGATGGATGGGAATGCTGTTTATTAGAATTTAAATTAATACATGGTGAAGCTCTGTTGGTATTTCTGACAGAGCTTTTTATTTTTCAAAATTTTACATTCCGTTTTGTGTTGTTGTAAAAATTGTTCCTAACTTTATTAAAGCATTCCACACAATAGGCCTCAGGTTTCACCACAACTTTTGCAGCTCACTATTAGCAAGCTTGTCTAAAATCAGATTTCACATAAAGTATATGCTATGGAAGTGCGAAAATTGCTGTATCTCTTACCGATAATGATCCTTTTGGCTTGTCACAAGGAAGAAGCTGGTATCAACAACCAATCTACAAAGACGGATTCCATCCAGGCCTGGAAAAGCAATCCATATTTTTTCAGAGAAGGCAAAATTTTGCTTAATGGTCATATTAGCGGAGACTGTCTTACTATAGCGGGAGTCAAGGCAATATCAACTTTCGATACTTCTTCTTCCATGGAGCCACTTGTGAATATTGCAGTAGATGGATTTTCCGCCTTGGATTACAGACCTGCAATGTCCGATCATTTTGAAGTTTATAAAGGAGAGCACTCGTCAGAACTTTACATCAATACAAATTGGTATCCCTCATTAGAATTATTGCATGTCAATTTAGATCTAGCCACTGTTGATTCCATTCACTTTTCAGCAGATGATATGATTGAACCTGAATATTATACTCATCCAATAGGGGTGTTTAATAATCAGAATCAGTTATTGGTTCCGGTTCATAAAAATGATGTAGCTGCAGGTTTGGTCATGTCCTTGACTAACATCCAAATGACCAATACAGAGAAGATCAAGTTTACTGATACAGTTGAAGCTTTTCAGAGTACTTTAACCTATGATCTGAAGCCTATATATTTTGATGTTGACCAATTTCAATACGTTCGTGGATTGTTTTCCTTTGATGAGAATTTTTTTGTATCCATTGACGATGGTTTTTGGAAAATTAAACCAAATAGCGATAAGGTAAAGGCCTTTTTTAGCGGGGGTAATTCCCATGATGTTGTGAGAAAAATGATCAGATACAAGGATCATTTTTTAGCTTTTACCGACTATGAGGGCAATATTTATCAATCTGATCTTTCAGGAGAAGTCTGGAACAAAGTAGGCTCCAACTTCCACCCCTATTTTGATGAAATGGATTTTTTTCAGGTAGGAGATACTTTATGCTTTTACGCATATAGTCAGCTCTATACACTCAACCTTGATAATGAAACAATCAAAGAACTCGATAACACAGGTCTTGAAGGCAATGCAATCACCTCTGTTAATCAGTTCAACGGTAAGGTTTGGGTGACTACTCTAAGTGGACTTTTCACCCGAGATGAAAAGGATTTTTTTACATACAAAAAAACAGATTCAAATCAGCAATAAACCTTGAGAAGCTATGCAAGTGAGAAAATTGCGTTACCTCTTACCGATGATGATCCTTTTGGCTTGTCACCAGGAAGATTCCGTTTCAATCAAAGCTTGGGAAAGCAATACAAGCTTAACAGGAGAAGAAAAAATTTTATTGAATAGTCACCTTAGTGGAGACTCACTGACCATCGTTGGAATTAACTCAATATATATAGTTGATACATCTTCTACTCAGCCTTTGACTGGATTTGCAGTAACTAACCCATACAGTTTGTCGGCTAAACCTGCCATGTCAGATCATTTGGTGATCTCTTTGGGGCCAAATAATGGGAGGCCACAGCTATTCATCAATTCAAATAATTACTGGAAGTGCTATAGAGGCCAAGATAATAGAATTCAAGAGATACTAGATCTGGCAATAGTTGATTCAATACATTATTCAGAAAATGATGTGATAGAAACTTCTAATTATACTGGGCCAGTAGGGGTTTTTAATGACAATGACCAATTGCTGGTCCCTGTTCGGAAAAATGATGTTCCGGGGCAATTGGTTTTTTGTCTCATCGATATGAACATAAAGCCAGCTTCATATCCGTCCATGAATTCTTGTCGAGCTATTGATTACCAATTGACCACAATAACCTTTGATGTTGAGGCGACGCAATGGGTTCGGGGAATGTTTGCTTTTGGTGAAAACTTTTTTGTTCAAATAGATAATGGTTTATGGAAAATCACGCCTACCGGAGATAAGGTGAAAGCGGTTTCTGAAAGCGGAGATATCTATAATGTGCATAATATATTCAGATATCAGGATCATCTAATAGCGGCAACATTATATGGTGGAAAAATATATCAATCTGATCTTTCAGGGGAAGATTGGAATCTATTAGGAAATACTGGTGACTTTGACTTTGATACGGAATTTTTTTATGTCGATGATTCACTGTGTTATAACACAGGCAGCCATCTTTTTACCTTCAATATGCAAACCCTTAAAAGCAGAGAGCTTGATAACACCGGCTTAGAAGGCAATGGTATCACTTCTGTCAATTCTTTCAATGGCAAAGTCTGGGTGACTACTCTAAGCGGACTTTTCACCCGAGATGAAAAGGATTTTTTTACATATAAAAAGACCAAACCGTAGCAGAAGCTATTTGCAAATACCTGAATAAAAATCATTTATAAAACCAAGAAAGAAACAATTATGAGAAGTAGAATCTATTTAAGGTTCATGTTATTAATTGTTTTGATAGCCGCGTGCAAAATGGATGATACTGGGCCCACTACAGGTGACCTCTCTGATAAATCTCTTCCAGTGATAAAGGCTAGCATAGAAGGTACCTGGAAATTAATTTATGGTAAAGGAGGTTTTGCAAGTAATTCTATCAATTATTATGATAGTGCATACTGGGAATTTCACTTTCAAGATGGGGATAGGATTATACAAAATCTTGAAGGAGATATTTGGACTGATACAACAATTTCCTGGCATAAAGGTGCAAAATACTACCCAAATGACACATACATCATGAGTTTCTTCGACAAAATAAATGAACCGTATAGTTATTATGTTAAAGGCATTTTTGATGATACTTTAGTGATACAGGATGCACATCCAGATGCTGTTTCCTATCATATGACCCGTCGGTAGAATTATTACCCCTCCGAAGTATTCAGCCTCATCGCCAGCACTCCTGCAATGATAAATGACACTCCAGCGAAGAGAATCGCATTAACGGGGTTGTCATCCAATAGATACTTAATGATTGGTCCGAAAGACACAGTTTGAATGAACATTGGGATCACAATCATCATATTGACAATACCCATGTAGACTCCTCGTCGTTCCTGAGGTATTACTTTTGAAACCATGGAATAAGGCACACCCATCATAGTCGCCCAGCCAATTCCAAACAAGATCATCGGTGCCAATAAAAGCCACTCATTATTGATAGCAGGCATCACCAGCATGGCCAGTCCTGTGAGAAAAAGACTGGAAACATATACCAACTTATTGCCAAACCTGGCCGCAAAAGGTACAAGGGCCAGCGCAACAATCATCGTCACGAAATTGTACGTTCCATTCATCAGTCCTGTCTGGGCAAGCGCCTGTTCGGAAAGGTTTTGGATGTTTTCTGCAAAAGCTAAATCAGATGGACTTACTGCAGTTCCAGCGGCACACATTTCCTTGATACGCTCAAACTTGGTCATATCCTCATTGCTGATATGATAGAGGCTACGTCTTAGCATTGGTGTAATGAATTGCCAGTAGATGAACAGCGCATACCATTGGAATAAATAGACTACTGAAAGGGTTTTGAGCAGTTTGGGCATATCGCCAATAGCTCCGATGATTTCGGTAAAAGGTTCTTTCACCCGGTCGAGGAATGATCCTCTATTGGCTTTCATCTCAGCTAATTCATCCTCTGATGGTGGTGTTTCGGGTGTTTTAGTGACCGACCAGAGGACGGTACCAATAGATGCTACAGCTCCAAGGAAAAAGGAATAGTAAACCCAGGTAGGAATAGAGCTGACTGATTCTGTTCCTGTAGCGCACAGGGCGCTTGAAGCTTCCGGAGCATGAAACCAATCCTGAAATAAGAAGATGGAGAAATTGGCGAGCGTAATTCCTGCTCCCACAAAAAGGCTTTGCATTTGGTAGCCAAACGTAAGCTGATTGTCGGGAAGTTTGTCTCCGATAAAAGCGCGGTATGGTTCCATAGCAGTATTGTTCCCAACATCTAAAATCCACAGCAAACCCACGGCAAACCACAACTCAGAGCTATAGGGGAAAACAAACAAGCACAGGCTGGCAATGATGGCCCCAATCATGAAGAATGGCTTTCTCCGTCCCCAGCCAGGAATCCAGGTCTTATCAGAAATGGCGCCAATGATCGGTTGAATCACAAGCCCGGTGATAGGGCCGGCAAGATTGAGGAGGGGAAGATCGGCATGGTCAGCACCCAGAAATGAAAAGATCGGATTGATGGCTGTTTGTTGTAATCCGAAGCTGAACTGGATTCCAAAAAAACCTACATTCATGTTCCAGATTTGCCAAAAAGAAAGTCTTGTTTTCTGCATGCTACTTATTGTCAATTGTTATACTTCTTTAATTTCAGATAGTAATTGATTACTTCATTTTCTGAGACTATTCTGCCATGTTCTTAGTGGTAGTGCGAAAAGAATTTTAGACATTTTAAAATTCAATCGTTTTCATTTTCACTTTCGCAAAACAGGAACCTCAAAGTAGGTAAAAATATCATTATTCTTGTTATTATAGGGTTTGAAGCAATTGAACCTTATCCAAGATCTGAATGGACAACGTATCGCTGAGCTTTATAGATATCGCTATCATTGTGGTCTACATACTCGGAATTATCTGGTATGGGATCTCCAAAGGAAAGCAGCAATCTTCTGAAGATTATTTCCTCGCCGGCCGGAATATGACATGGCCTGTTGTGGGTGTTTCTCTGTTTGCGGCTAACATTGGTAGCAATACCTTAATAGGCTTATCTTCAGATGCGTATCAGACCAATACGGCTGTGTATAATTATGAATGGATGGCGGCAGTAGTGCTGGTATTTTTCTCCATCTTTTTTCTGCCATTCTATCTCCGTTCGAAAGTATATACCATGCCGGAATTTCTGGAGCGTAGATACGATAGTCGTTCCCGTTATTATTTTTCATTCATCACCATCATTGGCAATGTCATTATTGATACAGCTTCCGGGTTGTATGCAGGAAATCTGATTCTCAAGATTCTCTTTCCTGAGATGTCGTCAACATTTATCATTGTCGGGCTGGCTCTGGCTGCTGCGGCTTACACCATTCCGGGAGGTTTGTCTTCTGTTGTACACACTGAAGTGATCCAGGCTGTTTTGTTGATACTTGGGTCTATTATTCTTACTTATTTCTGCATGGTCGAAGTAGGCGGTTGGTCTGGCCTCATGGCAGGTTTGGATTCACTGCATGCTACAGGGTATTTAAGTAAGCCTGCAAATGATGTCTTTGATATGGCTGGACCAGTGGACGATCCATACATGCCCATTACCGGGCTTATTTTTGGAGTGCCTCTATTGGGCTTTTACTTCTGGGCCAACAATCAGTTTATGGTGCAGCGCGTACTCAGTGCAAAAGACCTGAATCATGGCCGATGGGGAGCATTATTTGCAGGACTCATGAAAGTGCCGGTAATCTTTTTTATGATTTTGCCTGGAGTGATGGCCATTGTACTGTTCGCTGATCTTGATATCAGCGGATTGAATTATCACATTACCAATGCGTTTGGACAAGATGAGGTTTGTTCCAATCTGGCAGATTGTCCTAATATGACTTATCCGGTGTTGATTTATCAGCTGCTCCCCACGGGAATTTTAGGATTGGTTATTGCCGGATTGCTGGCAGCTATGTCCAGTAGCATTTCTGCTACACTTAACTCAGCGTCCACATTAATCACCATGGATTTTGTCACTAAGATCAACCCTAACCTAACCAGTAAGCAGCTGGTAAGAGTTGGACAGATAGCTACAGTGGTATTGGTACTTCTGGCAGCATTCTGGACCCAATATATTGAACAGATATCTGATTCGCTATGGGAATATCTCCAATTGGTTCTTGGTTTCATTGCTCCCCCAATTGTAGCAGTTTTTTTGGTGGGTTTGTTTTGGAAAAGAGCCAATGGAAATGGAGCTTTCGCGGCATTACTTGCGGGCTTGATTTTTTCTTTAGGATTCATTCTAAGTAGTATTTACAATTGGAGCCCTATCATTAACGGAATCCATTTTCTGCACAAAGCACCATTGCTGATGCTGGCGTGTATGCTGGTGCATGTGATGGTGAGTTTGCTCACTCCACCACCCAAACAGGAAGTGGTGGCGAGTTTGACCTGGAATGTTGGTTTGTTTAAAGCTGAAACGAAGGAACTGGCTGGCTTGCCATGGTATAAGAACTACCGCATACTGGCCATTATTTTATTGCTGATCACAGCGATTGTGGTTGGTTCATTTTGGTAAAAGAAAAGTGAATAAGACATGTCATATATAGTTGCACTTGATCAGGGAACCACAAGTTCCCGAGCAATCCTTTTCAATGAAAAGGGAGAAATCCTTGGCGTAAAACAAAAGGAGTTTACTCAATATTTTCCGAAATCAGGATGGGTGGAGCACGATCCGGAGGAAATCTGGGCTACTCAGTTTGAGGTGTTCAGGTCTCTGGTCAATGACCTTTCCATTTCTCCAAAAGAGATAAAAGCTATTGGTATCACCAATCAACGTGAAACCACGGTGGTTTGGGATAAGAAAACCGGCGAGCCGGTTTATAATGCTATCGTCTGGCAGGATAAGCGTACTTCTGCGTTTTGTGATGAATTGAAATCCAAAGGGTATGAAGAAAAGGTCCGTAGCAAAACAGGACTAGTCATTGACTCTTATTTTTCAGGAACAAAGATCAACTGGATTTTGAAGAATGTTGAAAATGCCCGCAAGGAGGCAGAGAAAGGAAATCTTTGTTTTGGAACTGTAGACAGCTGGTTGGTTTGGAAATTGACTAAAGGTCAGGTTCATGCAACAGACTATACGAATGCTTCTCGTACGATGCTCTACAATATCGTAGAGAATGACTGGGATGACGAGTTGCTGGAAATATTGAACGTTCCAAAGTCGATGTTGCCTGATGCCCATCCGTCGGCTTATCATTTTGGAAGTTTTGAGTTCAAAGGTGCTTCTATTCCAATCATGGGAATAGCCGGCGATCAGCAGTCTGCACTTTTTGGTCAGGCGTGTTTTGAGCCGGGTGAAGCAAAGAATACTTATGGTACGGGTTGTTTCATGCTGATGAATACTGGGAGCAAGTGTGAGGTTTCTAAAAATGGACTGCTCACCACCATGGCTTGTAGCACGACCGGCGAACTAACTTATGCATTGGAAGGAAGTGTTTTCATAGCTGGCGCGGCTATCCAATGGTTAAGAGACGGACTAAGAGTTATTGATCATGCATCCGATTCAGAATATTTTGCCAACAAAGTGAAAACCCATGATGTTTATCTGGTACCTGCATTTGCCGGATTAGGGGCTCCTTATTGGGATCAGTATTCCCGGGGAGCGATTTTCGGGTTGACCCGAGATACAGATAAAAATCATATCATTAAAGCAGCATTGGAATCCATTGCTTATCAGACCAAGGATGTGATGGTCGCAATGGAGCAGGATGCTGGTATTCAAATCCACAATCTGATGGTGGATGGTGGTGCTACTGCCAATGATTACCTAATGCAGTTTCAGGCTGATATTTTGGGAGTAGAAGTTGATCGTCCGGCTATCACAGAATCTACTGCGCTCGGAGCTGCTTACTTGGCTGGTCTGACCGCTGGTATCTGGACACTCGATGAAATCAAGAAAGTAAGAAGAACGGAAAGAAGTTTTGCACCACAGATTGATGATGCAGAACGGAAAAAATTGTACAAAGGCTGGCAAAAAGCTGTGAAAAGAACATTTAACTGGGGAAAAGAGGAATGAACGCATTCAATTCAAAAGACAGAAAGGAGCTGATAGGCAGACTGAGTACAACACACTATGATTTGATCATCATCGGAGGTGGGGTGACCGGAGCAGGTATTGCTCTTGATGCCGCTTCGCGAGGAATAAAATGTGCTTTGGTGGAGAAAAATGATTTTGCTTCAGGTACAAGCAGCAAGTCCACAAAGCTGATTCATGGAGGTTTACGCTATCTCAAGCAGTTTGAAGTAGCGCTTGTGAGGGAAGTTGGACAGGAGAGAGCAGTGGTTCATCATTTGGCGCCACACCTTGTCAAATCAGAAAAGATGCTGCTTCCTCTGATCAAAGATGGCACTTATGGAAAAATCCTGACTTCATTTGGCCTGATGGTTTATGATGTGTTGGCAGGAGTAGAAAAAGTGGATCAGCGTAAAATGCTATCCAAAGAAGAGACTTTAGAAAAGGAACCTTTGTTAGGAGAAGAGCTGCTGGAAGGTGGCGGGATCTATGCAGAATATAGGACTGACGATGCAAGGCTGACCGTTGAGATTCTGAAAACTGCAGTACTGATGGGAGCGGATGTGATCAACTATGCAGAGGCTACAGATTTTATTTATACCGATGGGAAAATCGCAGGAATAGATTGGCGGGATAATCTTACTGGGGATAGTTACTCCACTACTTGTAATTATGCTATTAGTGCAGCAGGTCCCTGGGTGGATGAAATCCGTGCGAAAAATAAGTCATTGGAAGGCAAACATTTACATCCTACAAAGGGAGTCCATATTGTGGTGCCACATGAGAAGTTTCCCGTTGAGCAATCAGTGTATTTCGATGTGCCGGATGGCCGGATGATTTTTGCGATTCCAAGAAACCGGATCACTTACATAGGGACAACAGACACTGACTATCATGGTGATATCAACAACGTACGTACCGAAAAAGTGGATGTAGAGTATTTACTCAATGGAGTGAAACACATTTTCCCGGATGTTAACTTGACCATTGATGACGTGGAATCCAGCTGGGCGGGATTGCGTCCTTTGATTGAAGAGGAAGGCAAATCTGCTTCACAGCTTTCCAGAAAAGACGAAATTTTTGAGTCAGAGACTGGTCTGCTTTCTATTGCCGGAGGCAAGCTGACTGGTTACAGAAAAATGGCTGAACGGATCGTAGATCGCCTGGCCAAAAAATTGACATCAGAGCATGGTCGTGACATCAAGCCTTGCATGACTGAGCGCATCATTCTTACAGGAGGAGTGTTTAAGGATGGCCAAAATGTCAGTGAATATCAGCAAGAAGTTGAAAGAAGAATAGCGGCACTAGGTCTGGATGAATATTATGGAGTGTACCTGGTAAGCAACTATGGCAAACAGACGGAGGATATTTTGAATTTGTTCAATGAACGCGATGAGTCAGACCCTGAAGTGCGTCTGGCTTTATCAGAACTAGAGTTTACAGTGGAGCATGAATCGGTTCATTCTATGCTGGATTTCTTCGAACGCCGCACCGGTCGTCTTTATTTCCATATCAACAGTATTCCAAAACTCATTGACCCGGTTTTTGATTATTTGTCGAAAACGTTTGAGTGGTCAGCTGAGCGCAAGCAGAAGGAACAAAGTTGGCTGGAAAGAGGCTTCAATGCGGCCAGTAAGTTTATTTGATTTAGGTTAATTGATAGTATAAAAGAAGTGTATAATCCGAGATCTCAACAGTTACTCAGCGATATCCTATTGCGAAGTGGCAAGAAGGAGCAACTGGACGATCAGTTTCTGATGCGTCTGGCTGCTAATTTTAATGATATTTTCAACTATTTCCATACCCTCTATCCTTACAGAAATGACCTTTGGGAACATCTGGAGCATCTGGTCAATGTGCTGATTGATAATTATCTCAAACGTTCCGATCGTCTGAGGAAAACGGACCAGAAAAGAGAGGCAGACCCACATTGGTTCTTGAGTGAGAAGCTAGTGGGAATGATGCTTTATACCAGTCTCTTTTCAGGAGATTTGAAGGGATTAGATGAGAAGTTGACATATTTGGAAGAGTTAGGAATTAACCTTGTTCATTTGATGCCTTTGCTGAAATGTCCGGAAAAGAATAACGATGGTGGCTATGCCGTTTCTGACTATCGTTCCATCAATCCGGTTATAGGAACAATGGATGACATAGCGAGCCTGGCAAAAGATCTTCACGACAAGGATATGTTCCTGATGATGGATCTGGTACTCAATCATACCTCCAATGAGCATGAGTGGGCACAAAAAGCACGCTCCGGTGAAACCAAATATCAGCAGTATTACTATTGTTATGATGACCGCACTGTGCCGGATCAGTTTGAGCAGTCGTTACCACAGGTTTTTCCGGAAACCTCTCCTGGAAATTTCACTTATATCGAGGAGATGAATAAATGGGTAATGACCGTATTTCATGATTATCAATGGGACCTGAATTATTCCAATCCTGAGGTTTTCATTGAAATGTTGGACATTATCTTATTTCTGGCCAATCAGGGAATTGATATTTTACGTTTGGATGCACTGGCATTTATGTGGAAAAAGATCGGAACCACCAGCCAAAATCTGGATGAAGCTCATATGCTGGTCAAAACACTGAAAAGCTGTGCCCGGGTAACTGCTCCGGGGGTATTGTTTTTAGCTGAAGCGATTGTAGCTCCCAATGAAATCATCAAATACTTTGGTCAGTCAGAGACAATTAGCAATGAAAATGATATTGCTTACAATGCTACATTGATGACTTTGCTATGGGATACAGTAGCAACCAAAAACAACAGGTTGCTGACTAAAGCATTGCAAAGTGTACCTTCTAAACCATACGGAACCACCTGGCTCAACTATGTGCGGTGCCACGATGATATTGGTTTGGGTTATGAAGACCAGCAAGCGGAATGGGCTGGCTATTCCCCCTGGCCACATCGCCAGTTTTTGATCAACTTTCTTACAGGGCAGATCGACTGGTCTTTTGCACGTGGCAGGAAGTTTATGGAAGACAAAACCAGAGGCGATGCGCGTATTTCCGGTAGTCTTGCGTCGCTGGCAGGTCTGGAGCGAGCCACTATTGAAAACGATACTAATGCGATCGATTTGGCTATTCGACGAATCATCATGCTGCACAGTGTGATTATTTCTTATGGTGGAATACCGTTGCTTTATTCCGGTGACGAGCTGGGAATGCTCAATGACTACAGTTTCGAGCAGGTAGACGGAAAAGCACATGACAATCGCTGGATGCACCGCCCAAAGATGGATTGGGAGAAGGCTAAGAAAAGAGCAGAAAAAGGAACTATTGAACAAAGAATTTTTGCGGGGTTACAGCATCTGATTGCCCTGCGAAAAACCATTACGGAGTTTGCAGACCTGAATAACACCTATTTAGTTGATTGCCACAACCAGCATTTGCTAGCCTACACCAGGCAGCGTGAGAATAGCAAAGTATTCGTGGTTTGCAATCTGAATGATAACGAAACTGATCTTGGAATGGACATGATGTTCCACATGGGATTTGATATGAAAAGGGGCGTTAAAGATTTGGTGACCGGAAAACTTCTTGATTTTTCAGGTTATAAATACACCTTTGGGCCACACGAATTTTTATGGATTTCTCAGAATAATTGATGCAAAAAAACTGGTGGAAAGAAGCAGTGGTGTATCAGATATACCCGCGAAGTTTTAATGATAGCAATGGCGATGGTATTGGAGACCTTCCCGGAATCATTGAGAAACTAGATCATATCAAAAGTCTTGGCGTAGATGTAATCTGGCTTTGCCCGGTGTACAAATCTCCCAATGATGACAATGGTTATGATATCAGTGACTACTACGATATCATGGATGAGTTTGGTACGATGGCGGATTTTGATAAGCTATTAGAGGAAACCCATGATCGTGGAATGAAACTGCTCATGGATCTGGTGGTGAATCATACTTCGGACGAGCATGCCTGGTTTAAAGCATCCAGATCTTCTAAAGACAATCCTAAACGTGACTATTATATCTGGAAGCCCGGAAAAAATGGTGGGCCTCCCAATAACTGGAAATCCTTTTTCGGAGGAAATGCCTGGGTTTATGATGAGCAAACAGATGAATATTTCCTTCACTTTTTCACCAAAAAACAACCTGACCTCAACTGGGAAAATCCAACAGTAAGACAAGAGGTGTATCAACTGATGAAATTTTGGTTGGACAAAGGAATAGATGGCTTTCGGATGGACGTGATTTCCCTTATTTCCAAACGCAATTATGAAGACTCCCCGTATTCTGATTTTGATCAAACGATCAAGAAGCTCTATGCCAATGGTCCAAAAGTGCATGATTATTTGAAGGAGATGAACCATGAGGTCCTGAGCAAATATGACTGCATGACTGTAGGCGAAGGTCCAGGCATTGATCTGGAAAATGGAATCAAATATGTATCAGCAAAGGAGAAGGAACTGAACATGATTTTCCATTTTGATCACATGTTTATCGATTGGGGTGAGGAGGGAAAATTTACCCCTAAACCATACAGTCTGGTGGAGTTTAAGAAGATATTCTCTAATTGGGATCAGAGAATGAATCAAGATGGCTGGAATAGTATTTTTCTCGGTAATCATGATTTTCCACGTATCGTATCCCGGTTTGCCAATGATAAAGAATATCGGACGGATGCAGCGAAGTTGTTGGCTTTGATGTTGCTTTCTATGCGAGGCACACCTTATATCTATCAGGGAGATGAAATTGGGATGACCAATGTTGCTTTTGATAGTATAGAAGATTATGATGACGTGGAGACCTTCAATGTATACCAGGAGTGGAAGGAGCAAGGAAAGGACCTGGATCAATTGATGAAAGCAATCCATGAGCAAGGTCGTGACAATGCACGAACACCCGTACAGTGGAACAGCACTTTGAATGCAGGTTTCACCTCCTCAAACCCCTGGATCAAAGTCAACCCGAATTACACTGACATCAATGTTGCCAGCCAGGAAAATGATCCGAATTCAATCCTTAATTTCTACAGGAAGATGGTTCGGTTTCGTAAGGCATATCCTGCCCTGATTTACGCCGATTTTGATATTATAGAGCTTGAGCATGAAAAGGTATTTGCATACTGGAGGACACTTGAGGAGGAACGCTATCTTGTTCTGCTCAATTTTAGTGATGAACAGCAATCCTTCAAGGTTGAGGGGAGTGGAAACCTTCAGATGCTAATAGGGAATCAACAAAAGATTATGCAGGAAGGAAATGTGTTCAAGTTGCAGCCATGGCAGGCGGTTTTGATGGGGTAAATCAATCCAATTTCGGAAATGACCCAATACTTTGAATCTTGATATCCTTGTAAAATACCTCAGCACTTTCTGATTGAATTTGGATTTTGCCTTTCTTTAATGGAGTGACTGTTTCGTCTTGCTGACGTGAATTGAAAAGCTGCATGGTAACGACACCATTTACTACATGGACGCTGGAGTCACCAAAGCAGTAAAGATCTAATGTATTCCACTCTCCGGTTGGCTTCTCTGCATCTGGGAATTTCTTGCAGTTTCTGCCATAAGGGCTGCTAGAGCTAAATTCTCTCAATTCTCCTTTGGGATCATAGCTGAAAGTGCTGTCAGGGTTCATGCTGGAGGGTACATCTTCCAGTGCTCCTGCTACTCCCCAGTAATCGCCACAGTCACCTTCCTGAATCTGAAACTCCTGAGAACGCATCCAATAGCCATAATCTGCGCCGTGTTTTCCTACACCATGATAAAGCAAGCCACTGTCTCGCTTGTCCGAATCCTTACCTCTTGGAAACCACTTTTTTTCACCCCATTTAAATTTCAGCTGTAGGTGGTAATTGCTGTATTCCTTTTTGGTGGAGATTCCACCCCAGATTTCTCCTGAAACCCTTAACACTTTTTCTCCGTCCAGTTCTGCCAATGAGAAAACACCAGCAGTGTCATTGTTCAGTCCGAGAAATTGCTCACTTCTTACCGTATTCCCACTATCGCCTTCTGTCATTTTTGGGCCGAGATAAGTATCCCATTGAGACAAGTCTTTACCATTGAAGAGTGAAGTCCACTCTTCCTTGTCATTTGAAGAATTACAACTTATCAAGGTTGTAGCTATAAAAGTCAGAAGTAAAAGGTTGTTTTTCATGGATCAAGGTTTTGGGTAATTTACTTCATACTATTTCTACTGACAATTATCAGTTCCTAACAATTCCTTAAGAAAACAGTAATCCTTTAGCACAATGAATACCTTTTATTTGTCTATTCATTAATTTATCCCCGTGAAAATTGACAATAAGATAGTTTATCAGAATCTGGACAAGCTGTTTGAGGAGGCCCCAACATTTGAGCTGAAGCGACGGGATAAGTATGTCGTTTTTAGTGATCTCCATATGGGTGATGGCGGTTCTACGGATGACTTCAAGGCCAATGCAGAACTTTTTAAATCTGCCCTGAAGGACTATTATCTGGCAGATAATTTTGGTTTGATCCTCAATGGTGATGTGGAGGAAATGCAACGTTTCAAACTCAAAAAGATCATTGACCGGTGGTCAGATATTTATGAGCTATTTGATGCATTTAATCGTGACACCAGATTGTTAAAGACGATTGGGAATCATGATCTCGAGTTGAGTTTACTGAAAGAGCTACCTTATAACTATGAGTTGCTGGAAGCATTTAAACTCAAGCATAAGAAGAATCATTTGTTTTTCTTTCACGGACATCAGGCGAGCAAAAAGTATCAGAAAGCTAATGTGCTCATAGGATTTACTTTGAAGTATTTCGCAAACCCTCTGGGTATCAAAAATTACTCTGTGGCACACAGCAGTAAAAAGCAATACAATATTGAAAAGCGGGCTTATCACTATTCAGCATTTCGCAAAATTGTCTCTGTAATTGGTCATACGCATCGGCCGCTTTTTGAATCGTTGCACAAGGTTGAGCGCCTGAAATATAAGATTGAGCAGCTGTGCAGAGATTACGCCTCTGATAAGTCTTCCCAAACCAAAGAAGTAAAGGAAGCCATCAAGACCAACAAAAAAGACCTGAAGAAATACTACAAGCAGGCACGCGATACCAATTATCAGAATTATGTCTACAATACTATTTTTCATATCCCGTGCCTGTTCAATTCCGGGTGTGTCATTGGCAAACGAGGGATGACCTGCCTGGAAATTGAAAATGGGGTCATTCGTCTTGTTCATTGGTTTGATGGTAATATCAATCAGAAGTACCTTCAAAAAACAGGCTATAGTCCTGAACCTCTTGGAGATAGTGGTTATTATCGCATGGTCATCAATGAGGAAACATTGGATTATGTATTTACAAGGATTAAATTTTTGTCCTAAGAATTTCGATTAATTCGCTGGGAGCATGGACCTCCAATGAGGTAGTGTGCTTAACGTAATCTTTCAGATTTCTGGTTGTGAAATAATCACATTGGTTAGCAATAGCAGAATGATATTGTACAGCATCTTCTTTATCCTTAAAAGTTGAAGCCATGGCAGAAAGAATTGATTTTTTTGAAGTGTGAATCACTTTGCATGATTTGATAAATGCGGTCAATAAATCATTGGATCGGTCAAGTTTGTAAATATCATTCGATAAATAAATGAGATTGGCAATACTAAATTCAGAAATGATTAATCTGATTTCCCCTTTTTCAACCCAATGAAGGAGAGGCATGGAAATCTCTGCGTGTGGAGCACGTCCTGAGATAATATCAAAGGCAACATCGGTGTCCAAAAAGACTTCAGGAATACTTTCTTCGAACATGCTCTTTGATTAAAGTTTTATCGTCTCCCAGGTCTTTTGACGTTTTGCGCTTAGCAACTAACTCCAAAAATTCTCTCGCGGCGATTTCAAGATCCGTTTTGGGCCTTTGTGGAGTGTCATTGCTAAAAACCTCTTCGAATAATTCGGAAATGGACTTTCCCGTTTTTTTAGAATACCTTTTAGCTTTGTCTATGACATGTTTCTCGACACTCAGTGTAAGTTTTGATTTCATCTTGCACGTACTTTATGTAAATATACGTATTCCTTATGAAATATTTTCAGCATCTCCTTTTAGCTATAATCCTAATGTCTTGTTCTAATAAGGACACAAAACCTTTTGATCTTCAGGGCCATCGTGGTTGCCGTGGATTGTATCCGGAAAACACCATTCCGGCTTTCATTCATGCGATTGATCTGGGTGTGAATACACTGGAAATGGATCTGGCGGTAACCAAAGACAATCAGTTGGTGGTTTCTCATGAGCCCTATATGTCAGCAGAAATTTGCTTGGATAGCCTCGGACATCAAATCAGCGAAGACAGCCAGCTAATGTATAATATTCACAAGATGACTTACAATGAGGTAAGGCTGTTTGATTGTGGCTCAAAACCGCATCCAAGATTTCCTGATCAAGTCAAAATGTCCGTTTCAAAACCCCTGTTTACTGAGGTGCTTGACACTGTGAAGCAATATGAAAAACTGAAGGGGATTAAGCCTTTGAAGTACAACATTGAAATCAAGAGTCTTCCGCAGGGTGATAACCTTTTTCATCCGGTTCCTTCGGTGTTTAGTGATTTAGCTTATCAGACTATCTTATCCTCGGTAGACTTGAATCTGGTAACTATTCAGTCTTTCGATTTCAGGGTGCTACAGTATTTTCACCATATTTATCCGGAGATTAGACTGGCTTTATTGATTGAGAATGATCTTACGATTCAGCAAAATCTTGATTCACTAGGCTTTCAGCCAGACATCTATAGTTGTGATTTTACATTACTTTCGCGGGAGTCCATTCAGCAGCTCCACAGTTCAGGTATAGACGTAATTCCCTGGACGGTAAATGATCCGGCAGATATGAAAAGATTGATGGATTGGGGAGTAGATGGATTGATTACAGATTATCCCGATAGATTCAATAAGTTGGAAAATGAGTAAGAAAAAGTATGATGTGTATGCCATTGGCAACGCACTGGTTGATTATGAAATAGATGTTGATGATGCTTTTTTGGCAGAGCACAAAGTAGAAAAATCCCTGATGACTTTGGTGGATGCTGAGCGTCAGTCTGAGTTGATAGATGCGGTAAAGGGCCATATCAAAGAAAAACAAGGTGGTGGATCTGCAGCCAATACCATTGTAGCGGTGAGTAAGCTTGGCGGAAATGGTTATTATAGCTGTAAGGTTGCCAATGATGATGATGGCCAGGTTTTTCTGAATGACCTTCATGACAATGGTCTGGATACCAATCTTGATAAAGGAGCACTTCCTGATGGTATTACCGGTAAATGTCTGGTGATGGTGTCACCGGATGCCGAACGAACGATGAATACTTATCTCGGTATCACTTCTGATTTTTCTGTCAATGAGATTGATGAGAGTGCGCTTACCAATAGTGAATACCTTTTTATAGAAGGTTATTTGGTCACTTCTCCAACTGGTTTGGAAGCGATGAAGCAGGCCAAAAAGCTGGCTGAGGAAAATGGAGTGAAAGTGAGCCTTACCTTTTCTGATCCAAGTATGGTTAAGTACTTCCGCGATCAAATGACCGAGGTAGTTGGAGCTTCGGTAGATCTTTTGTTCTGCAATGAGGAGGAAGCGATGCTTTACACTGGAAAAGATACGGTGGAGGAAGCGCGAGAAGAATTGAAAAAAGCAGCTAAGAGGTTTGTGATCACACAGGGAAAAAATGGTGCCATGATTTACGATGGTGACACTTTTATTGACATTGAGCCATATACTGTGAAGGCGGTGGATTCCAATGGAGCTGGCGATATGTTTTCAGGCGTGTTTTTATATGCCATTACTAATGGACATAATTACGCTTCTGCTGGGAAATTAGCAAGTAAAGCAGCCTCAGAAGTAGTGGCTAAATATGGCCCAAGACTAACTTTCCACAGACTTCAGGAAATCAAAAATGAAGTTCTGGGATAAGGAGCTGATTTTGAGGGATTAAAAAGTTTAAGTGATAGTTAGAATTAATTTGGTAAAACTTAATCTTTATTTATCTTTGCCCTCCATTTGAGAAATCGAGAGATTCTGTGGATAAGCGGAATCGTTTTAAAAGTATAGATCATGAAAAGAACATTTCAACCTTCTGTAAGAAAAAGAAAGAACAAGCACGGGTTCCGTGAGAGAATGGAATCAGCTAGTGGTCGTGCTGTATTGGCAAGACGCAGAGCAAAAGGAAGAAAGAGACTGACTGTTTCTGATCAGACTCACAAAAAATAAGAAACCCTGAGGCCTATGGAGCATTTGGGCCAAACCTTTCGTTTTCCCAAGAAGGAAAAACTTACAGGTAAGAAAAGTATTGAGGAGCTGTTCAAACGCGGTTCCTCTTTTTATTTGTATCCGCTGCTGGTCAAGTACCGGCACAATCCTCAATCCGATGCAGATTGCCATCAGGCATTGTTTTCTGTTTCCAAGAGACACTTCAAACGTGCCGTGGACAGGAACCTGCTCAAGCGCAGAATGAGAGAAGCTTATCGTCTCAATAAGCACCTTATCTCTAACAATCCTCCTTTTTATCACATTGCATTTGTCTATTTGGACAAAACCATTTTACCTTATGAACGAATTGAGGAAAAACTAAAAGTTTTACTACTTCGTTTACAAAACCAGCAAACAAAAACTGGCGATAAAAAGAAGGAATCAAAATCGCCAAAACAATAAATTACTATTTAGCATGAAAAGAAGATGGACGGCCGCTTTGGTCATTGTTGTTTTAAGTGCAGGCTTGTTTGCCTTCAAACAAAGTGTTATCCAGGACCGGGCATTCGAAATCGTAAAGAATCTGGAAATATTTGCCACAATGTTTCGGGAGGTCAATGCCTACTATGTGGATGAAACCAATCCCAATAAACTCATGAGAACGGGGATAGTTTCTATGCTGGCAACTTTGGATCCCTACACCAATTACATCCCAGAAGACGATATTGAAGATTATAGGACGATCACTACAGGTGAGTATGGTGGTATTGGGGCTATAGTGGATAAAAAACACGGAATTAGCACCATAGTATTGCCTTATGAAGGTTATCCGGCATTCAAGGCGGGACTCAAAGCAGGGGATCAGATCATGAAGATCAATGGGATTGATCTTGCAGATAAAAGTTCAGACGAAATCAGCAAGCTATTGAAAGGGCAATCCAAGTCTGATCTGGTACTTTCCATCAAGCGATATGATGAAAAGGACTTGTTTGATGTTACGTTGCAGCGTGAGAAAATCACTATCAAGAATGTACCTTACTCTGGGATGATTTCGGGGGATATCGGTTATCTGAAGCTTACTGAATTTACGACACAAGCTGGGGAGGAAGTGAGAAAGGCCGTCAACGAACTCAAGGCTGATGGTGCCAAGAAAATTATTCTTGATTTACGTGGTAACCCGGGTGGGCTTCTTGAGGAAGCAATCAATGTTTCGAATGTATTTATTCCTAAGGGCAAAGAAGTAGTTACTACCCGAGGTAGACTTAAGGAATCAGCTAAAACCTACCACACACTCAATGAGCCAGCAGATACCAATATTCCTCTGGCAGTGTTGGTCAGTAATGGAAGTGCTTCTGCTTCTGAAATTGTATCAGGAGTGATGCAGGATTATGATCGTGGAGTTTTGGTTGGTCAGAGAAGTTTTGGTAAGGGACTTGTTCAGCAAACACGACCATTGGCATTCAATTCTCAGTTGAAGGTGACTACTGCCAAGTACTATATTCCTTCAGGAAGGTGTATTCAAGCCATTGATTACAGTCACCGAAATCCTGATGGTAGCGTAGGCAAACTTCCGGATTCTCTAAGAACGGAGTTTAAAACCCAGGCAGGACGCAAAGTCTATGATGGAGGAGGTGTTGATCCGGATATAGAAGTAGAGGAAGAGGAATATGCTCCAATTGCATATAGTCTGTTGACCAAGGATCTGATTTTTGATTATGGTACTATTTATTATTACAGTCATCCTTCAATTGCTGATGCAAAAGATTTTTCATTGACAGATGCTGAGTACAATGATTTCAAGGATTGGCTGAAAGATAAAGACTTGTCTTATACAACCCAGGTCGAGCGAGACATTGAGAGATTAATTGCTGCTGCCAAGCAAGAGAAATATTACAAGGATATCGAAAAGCAAATTATGGAGCTCAAAGAAGAGACACTTCATAATAAGGACCAGGATCTGATTACTTTCAAAGATGAGATCAAAGTGGTACTGGAACAGGATATTGCAGGACGTTACTATTACCAGCGAGGTATGATTGAATCTACTTTTGATGTTGATGAAGAGATTCAGGCGGCGGTCAAAGTTTTGAATGATCCTGCACGCTATCAGCAAATCCTTAAAGCTAATTAGCCTTGGATACCATACTAAGTCTGGATACATCCACAAAAGTATGCTCGGTTGCCATTCACAACAATGGTGAGTTAATCGG
>Ga0209475_10000389_pt1:0-27500 | contig 97586 bp, 79 predicted proteins | sample tdDd471_FD_187128 | JGI IMG/M metagenome (GOLD analysis project Ga0209475, IMG submission 187128) | Marine sediment microbial communities from the Atlantic coast under amendment with organic carbon and nitrate - tdDd47.1 (SPAdes)... | ecosystem: Environmental > Aquatic > Marine >... | reverse complement strand
GAAATAGTACCTGAAACCGTGCGCTTACAAGCGGTCGGAGGTCTTTAGTGGACTAACGGCGTGCCTTTTGCATAATGAGCCTACGAGTTACTGTTGTTGGCGAGGTTAAGAACTTAAGGTTTGTAGCCGGAGCGAAAGCGAGTCTTAACAGGGCGTTTAGTCAGCAGCAGTAGACGCGAAACTTTGTGATCTACCCATGAGCAGGGTGAAGTGTAGGTAACACTACATGGAGGCCCGAACCAGTTGACGTTGAAAAGTCTTTGGATGACTTGTGGGTAGGGGTGAAAGGCCAATCAAACTGAGAGATAGCTCGTACTCCCCGAAATGCTTTTAGGAGCAGCGTGGAGGTTTAGTTTATCAGAGGTAGAGCTACCAATTGGACTAGGGGGAGTCAAATCCTACCAAATCCAGATGAACTCCGAATGCTGATAAATATACTTCACAGTGAGGGTTGGGGTGCTAAGGTCCCAATCCGAGAGGGAAAGAACCCAGACCTACAGCTAAGGTCCCAAAATCTACTCTAAGTTGAACTAAGGGGGTCCAGTTGCTTAGACAGCCAGGATGTTGGCTTGGAAGCAGCCATTCATTTAAAGAGTGCGTAACAGCTCACTGGTCGAGCGACAGGGCATCGATAATAATCGGGCATCAAGAGTAGTACCGAAGCTTAGGAAGTATTTATACTTGGTAGGGGAGCATTCTCTAGGCGGCGAAGGTGAACTGTGAGGTTTGCTGGAGCGTAGAGAAGCGCAAATGTAGGCATAAGTAACGATAATGCGGGCGAGAAACCCGCACACCGATAGACTAAGGTTTCCCCGGCAATGCTAATCAGCCGGGGGTTAGTCAGGACCTAAGGCGAACCCGAAGGGGGTAGTCGATGGACAACAGGTTAATATTCCTGTACCACCTTTATTTTCGATGGGGTGACGGAGCAGTGAAAGTACCGCGTACTGACGGAATAGTACGTTGAAGGGTGTAGGTATTGGACGAGTAGGCAAATCCGCTTGTTCAGCTGAACCTGATAGTACCACAAGTCTACGGACGCGTGGATAGTGTACCTAAACAGACTTCCAAGAAAAACCTCTAAGGTTAGGATAAAGGTGCCTGTACCGTAAACCGACACAGGTAGTCAAGGAGAGAATCCTGAGGTGCTCGAGTGATTCATGGCTAAGGAACTAGGCAAAATAGCCCTGTAACTTCGGGAGAAGGGGCGCTCCACTCCGGTGGAGCCGCAGTGAAAAGGCCCAGGCGACTGTTTACCAAAAACACATGGCTTTGCGAAATTGAAAGATGAAGTATAAGGCCTGACACCTGCCCGGTGCTGGAAGGTTAAGGGGGGATGTTAGCTTCGGCGAAGCATTGAACTGAAGCCCCAGTAAACGGCGGCCGTAACTATAACGGTCCTAAGGTAGCGAAATTCCTTGTCGGGTAAGTTCCGACCTGCACGAATGGTGTAACGATCTGGGCACTGTCTCGGCCATGAGCTCGGTGAAATTGTAGTAGCGGTGAAGATGCCGCTTACTCGCAACGGGACGAAAAGACCCCGTGAACCTTTACTATAGCTTCACATTGGTATTGGGTAAATGATGTGTAGGATAGGCGGGAGACTCTGAAGCAGCGTCGCTAGGCGTTGTGGAGTCGTTGGTGAAATACCGCCCTTTATTTATCTGATGCCTAATCCGGTAACGGAGACAGTGTGTGGTGGGTAGTTTGACTGGGGTGGTCGCCTCCAAAAGTGTAACGGAGGCTTTCAAAGGTACCCTCAGCATGTTTGGTAATCATGCGTGGAGTGCAATAGCATAAGGGTGCTTGACTGTGAGACTAACAAGTCGAACAGGGTCGAAAGACGGATATAGTGATCCGGTGGTTCTGTATGGAAGGGCCATCGCTCAAAGGATAAAAGGTACTCCGGGGATAACAGGCTGATCTCCCCCAAGAGCTCACATCGACGGGGAGGTTTGGCACCTCGATGTCGGCTCGTCACATCCTGGGGCTGGAGAAGGTCCCAAGGGTTGGGCTGTTCGCCCATTAAAGTGGCACGCGAGCTGGGTTCAGAACGTCGTGAGACAGTTCGGTCTCTATCTGTTGCGAGCGTAAGAAACTTGAGTAGATCTGACTTTAGTACGAGAGGACCGAGTTGGACTAACCGCTGGTGTACCAGTTGTCTCGCCAGGGGCATTGCTGGGTAGCTATGTTGGGAAGGGATAAGCGCTGAAAGCATCTAAGCGCGAAACCCACTACAAGATGAGGTTTCTTTAAAGGGACGTTAAAGATGATGACGTTGATAGGCTACAGGTGTAAAGGCAGTGATGTCATAGCTGAGTAGTACTAATTACCCGTAAGCTTTCTTGGTGTCTGTCTTTATGCAAGGACAGAGCGATGAACTTGCTTTTTTAAATGAAATGAATCTTTCACAAGTATATGTCAAGAGTCGATAGACTATAGAAGATAGACTAAAGACTTTAAAATATTAAGACCTGCCTGACGGCAGGCAAGTTTTATGGTGATTATCCGCCTTCACTAAGGTTATGGCGGACAGGTAGCAGAAAGTTACCAATCACTAAAGATTTTATGGTGATTATAGCGATGGGGTCCACCTCTTACCATTCCGAACAGAGAAGTTAAGCCCATCAGCGCTGATGGTACTGCAGTAACATGTGGGAGAGTAAGTCGTTGCCAGTTTATTACTAAGGGATGTTGTTAATTCAGCATCCCTTTTTTGTTTTAGTCCCTCAAAGAAGGGGAATAGCTTGACCCCTAAAATCTATGCTTAATGCAACCTCCCCACAATTTTATTGGTTGATCCTAGATTATGGCTACTTCTTAGTTGTTGTATGCCTTCATAAAGCTAAGAGCATACTGAATTGAATTTTATCATTTTTCGTAATTGTCAAACAATTTAGACTCTAGCTACTTAGTATGTAGAGAATACAAATAGATATGATAGGAATTGTAAATAAGCAACAAATATTAGTTAAGAGACCTGTTGGTATGCCAACTCCGGATACATGGGAACTCAAAGAATATGAAATTCCTGAATTGGAAAAGGGTGAAATCCTGATCAAACAAGAATATATCTCACTTGATCCTGCTATGCGGGGTTGGATGAATGATACCAAATCATATGTGCCACCGATTGAATTGAATGCTGTAATGCGTGCTGGAACAGTAGGAAAAGTTATTCAATCTAATAACCATTCTAAGTACAAGGAAGGAGATGTCCTGGTAGGAATGGGAGGTGTTCAGCAATACACGGTTACGGATGGAAAAGGTTATTATCCGGTTGATCCATCAAAAGCCCCTTTACCTACTTATATCGGAACGTTAGGTATGCCAGGAATGACTGCATATTTTGGATTGTTAGAAGTAGGTAAATTGAAAGAGGGGGATGTTGTGGTAGTTTCGGGAGCTGCTGGAGCAGTAGGAAGTACGGTAGGCCAAATTGCTAAAATTAAAGGATGTAAGGTGGTGGGTATAGCTGGTGGCCCGGATAAATGTAGCTATCTCATTAATGATCTGGGATTTGATGCTGCAATAGATTATAAGAATGAAAATGTTCGTAAAGCATTAAAAGAGGCTTGCCCTGATGGGGTGGATATATATTTTGATAATGTGGGTGGAGAGATACTGGATGCAGTGCTGACACAAATTCGTATGCATGCAAGAGTTGTGATTTGCGGTGCGATTTCACAATATAATGTCACTCAGCCGAAAGGACCAGCAAATTATATGTCATTGTTAGTTAACAGGGCGACAATGCAAGGTATGATAGTGTTTGACTTTGCAGATAGGTATGGTGAGGCAGCTCAGCAAATGGCTAAATGGATTGAAGAAGGAAGACTCAAACATAGAGAGGAAGTGCTTAATGGGATAGATCACTTTTATGAGGCTTTTTGCAAATTGTTTACAGGTGAGAAGCAAGGTAAAATGGTACTAAAAGTGTCTGAAGATTAAGAGCAATTCTAGGCATGAGGATGCTGAGTTTGCATAATTTTTGTTAAGCAAACATCCTATTACTCTGCTAATGGCAGAGAGGAGATATTTTCTATTTAAAAGATTCTTTCAACTCTCTTCACTCATCGGACGAGAAAGTGGTGGTTTTTAACCTGACTGCCTTCAGTGAATTTTCGCATAGCTCTGCATAGGAAACTTAGGGCCAGGGTTTACCTTGGATTATAATACATTCCTGAATTTGAGGTTAAAGGCTTGTGTTTTAATAGTGTTTTTATATTCTTAATGAAAATTTAATTTCATAACACTTAAATCATGCTTGATTTTAGTTTTAGTGATTTTGCACATCAAAGATTTTGCAAAACAATTAATTGTGCTAATTGAATATAATCTCTTGTATACGAAACAATAGTTGGTGAAATATTTATAATGCAGAATTATGTGTATGAATTATTTTGCATGGTGAATATTTCTATAGATTTGTGATTCCAGCCAATAGCTAACCAGCAACTATCCAGCATTTCGACAAGGTTTCTGTTTATTGATGTCCAGATTTTTTTTGGACTAAGTGTTTGTATGTACATCAATTAAACTATAAACCTAATTCAATTACGTTATGAGAAAACAATTACTAATTGTTGTCGCTATTTTTATGGCGGTTACAACAATGGCACAAAACAAACGTGCTTGTGCCTCCAATGAAGTGTTGGTTAGGCAGAATGCCAATCCAAAGACCAAAGAACTTCGTGCTCGAATCGAGCAACATACACAGAGTTTTATTGCAAGAGGTGGAAATGCAAATAAGCGTACAGGAATCTTAACCATTCCTGTTATTGTTCATGTAATCTATAATACTGCTCAAGAAAATATTTCAGATGCACAGATTCAATCTCAGATTGATGTGCTTACCGAGGATTACAGAAAACTAAACGCTGATGTAAGTTTAGCTCCTTCAGAGTTTGCTTCTTCTGCTGCGGATATTCAGATTGAGTTTACTTTAGCTCAAATCACCAGAAAGCAAAGCAGCAAAACTTCTTGGGGTACCAACGATGCTATGAAAAGTAGTTCCCAAGGTGGAGTTGATGTAGTAAGCCCGGATTCATACCTTAACATTTGGGTTTGTAATATAGGTGGTGGAATCCTCGGGTATGCGCAGTTTCCTGGAGGAGCAGCAGCAACAGATGGGGTAGTAATTAGTCCAAATTATTTTGGAAGTAGTGACTTGCAGCCAGCTGGTGAAACTTTCTATCTGAGTTCTCCATTTGATAAAGGACGAACTGCGACACATGAAGTAGGACATTATTTGAACTTGAGACATATCTGGGGTGATGGTAATTGTAGTGCAGATGATTACGTATCTGATACACCAATTGCTGGAGCTGCAAACTACGGCTGCCCATCTTACCCTTCTAAATCATGTAACAACAACGGAGGATTCACAAGTGACATGTTCATGAACTACATGGATTATGTTGATGATGCTTGTATGTACATGTTTACAGCAGGTCAGAAAGCAAGAATGGATGCTTTGTTTGAAGCTGGTGGAGCTAGAGAAAATCTTGGTTCTTCTTCAGGAGGGTGTTCGTTAGCTGCACCTGGAAGTTTATCTTCTTCTGCGATTGGTGACAATCAATTTACTGTAAGCTGGAACAGTGTTAGCGGAGCTTCAAGTTATGATGTGAGCCTGGATGGAACTGTGTCCAATACTTCAAGCACAAACAAAACATTTACAGGCCTAACAGCTGGTACTACTTACACTGTAAAAGTAAGATCTGTTTGTTCTGATGGAACAAGTGGAGCTTACTCTTCTGGTTATCAGGTGACCACAACAGGAAGCAATTGTAATGTAGGTCCTGTAACCTTGTCGATTACTATGGATAATTACCCATCTGAAACTAGCTGGACATTGGTAAAAGATGGATCTACTGTGGCTTCCGGAAGTGGGTATAAAACAAAAGGCCAGACGATCACTCAGTCATTTAACTATGGAACTGGTAGCTATACCTTCACTATCAATGACGCATATGGAGATGGTATCTGTTGTTCTTACGGAAATGGCTCATATTCTTTGACTGATGACAATGGAGCTGTAATTGTTTCTGGTGGAAATTTCACCAGCTCAGAAAGCACAAGTTACTGTGTAGGAGCAGGAGCTCCTGATACTCAGGCACCAAGTGCTCCTTCAAGTCTTTCATCTTCTTCAGTTACTACCAGCAGTGTTGCACTTTCCTGGAGTGGATCCACTGATAATGTAGGAGTAACAGGATACAAAGTATATAGAGGTTCAGCTAATATATCAACTGTAACAGGTACTTCAACTACAGTAACAGGATTGAGCTCAGGTACTAGTTACTCTTTCCATGTAACAGCTGTTGATGCTGCAGCAAATGAGTCAGCATCAAGCAATACAGTGAATGTTACAACGCTTACACCGGATACTCAGGCGCCATCGGTTCCAACTGGACTATCATCATCCAACGTTACTCAGACATCACTTACTCTTTCTTGGAGTGCATCGTCTGATAACGTGGGTGTAACAGGCTATGATGTATATCAAGGAGCTAGCCTGATCAAATCAGTGACCGGTACTAGTACAAGTATTAGCGGACTTTCTGCGAATACAACTTACAGTTTTAAAGTGAGAGCAAAAGATGCCGCAGGTAATACATCTGCACAAAGTTCTGGATTGAGTGTTACTACATTGGCACAAGCAGTTACTTATTGTACCACAGGTGGTAATAACACAAACTACGAGTGGATTGACCTGGTGCAGATCGGATCAATTAACAATGTAACAGGTACAAATGGAGGTTATGCAGATTTCACTTCAATATCAACTGCTTTGGCTCAGGGCTCAAGCTACACCATTAACTTTAGCGCAGGATTTAGTAGTTCATCCTACACCGAAAGATGGAGAGTTTGGATTGACTTTAATCAAGATGGTGACTTTGCAGACTCTGGAGAACAAGTGGTTTCTGGTTCTACTTCTAATGCCTCCTCTTATTCAGCTACAGTGTCTGTGCCTAGTGGGGCAAGTCTTGGATCTACAAGAATGAGAGTATCAATGGAATATGGATCAGTTCCTTCTAGTTGTGGAAGCTTCACCTATGGCGAGGTGGAAGATTACACAGTGAATATTGTTTCGGCTGGATCTGCAAAAACTGCTTCTAATGATTTAGCACCAGGTCAGCAACTTGGTAAAGAAATCACAGGAGCATTATTTAACCTTTATCCTAACCCTGCAAATGATGTGTTGAATTTCTCAACGGGAGAGTTCAAGGACGTATCATCTGTAAGAGTGATAGATTTGGGAGGGAGAGAAATGATGCATTCTTCAAATATGTCAAACAGGACATTGGATGTGTCAGCTTTGAAGCCTGGTCTTTATTTCTTTGAAATGGAAACCGAGAAAGGTAAATTCCAATCCAAATTCATCAAAAAATAAGCGATTAATCCTACTGTAGTTTAATTGATGGAGGGTCCTTTTGCATAATCTTGCAAAAGGACCCTTTTGTTTTTCACAACTGCTTTGTTAAAGCGATTTTTGGCAAAATAAAAATTTATTGAAGTGGCTAAAAACTAGCGTTTTGTCAAATAATATTTTACTAATTTCGTTTAATGCAGAATTATTCACAATAACTGTTTATGAGTGTGAAACTTTATTATCTTTGAATTTCCCGCCTTTAGTAATAACCAGCCAACACCCAGCGTAAGACAAGTATCTGTTTAATGATGTCCACATTTTTTGGACTAAGTATTTGTATGTACATCAATTAAACTATATACCTAATTCAATTACGTTATGAAAAAACAATTACTTGCAATGACCCTTGCCGGGGCCACATTGCTTTCCTATGCTCAATCTGAGCGGAAGCCGGCGCAGGAGTTTAATGCTCCAAAACTGGTTTCGGTTGAATCATTCGAACAAAATCAGGATCCAAAGCAATTGATCAAAGCAAAACTTCAATTGACTAACTCTGAAGATTTGTCTCTAAGAGAAACTTCAAAAGACAAACTTGGATTCACTCACAACAAGTACCAGATCTACTACAAAGGACTGGAAGTGTTTGGTTCGAAGTACACTGTGCATATGAAAAACGGTCAGGTTTCTCATATGACAGGAAATTACGCAAAAGTGGAAGGTGTAGATTTGGGTGTTGGGATCACCTCCAATGAAGCACTTACCAAAGCTGCAAAAAGCATAGAGGCAAAAGAGTTTTCATGGGATGTAAATCCTAATGATCGACCAAAAGGTAAGCTTCTGATTTTGGATGCGAAAACGACTGGGACTGAGGCTCGTTTGGCATACAAATTAGAGGTGACTGCTACCAGGCCTTTTCAGAAGTATGATGTGTTTGTAGATGCTAACACAGGCGAAGTACTCGTAAAGTATAGCAAAATTCACTTTGCTGATGCCGTGGGATCCGCAGCTACCAGATATAGTGGAACTCAATCGATTCATACTGATAGCTACAGTGGTTCATACAGACTTAGGGACTATACCAGAGGTGGGGGAGTAGTGACCTGGGATGGTACTACTGCTACCAGTGCCAACAACACAACTGGTGTTCCTATCGGTTCTTCTGAGTACACTGATAATGATAACAACTGGACCGCAGCTGAGTATCATAATTCAAGTAAAGATGATGCTGGACTGGATGCTCATTTTGCAGCTGGGGCTACTTATGATTTCTTCTATGATAATTTCGGAAGAAGCAGCTACGATGGCTCTGGAGCTACTATCAACGGTCATGTAAACATCAGTCTGACAAGTGTTTATGGCTATGGTTCTAATGACAATGCCTTCTGGAATGGAAGTGTAATGGTTTATGGAAAAGGATCAAGCTATAACCCATTGACTACTGTAGATATTACAGGTCATGAAATCGGCCATGCTTACATGGAGCATACTGCGGGTCTTGTATATCAGAAGGAATCAGGTGCAATGAATGAATCATTCAGTGATATCTGGGGAACTTGTGTTGAGAACTTCGTGAACGTAAACTATGGTCTTAACAAAGACCTGTGGAATCTTGGTTCTGAGATTGGAACAACTTTCCGTTCAATGTCAAGTCCAAAAACCTACGGTCAGCCTGATACTTACCAGGGAACTAACTGGGTGAGTGTAACAAGCTGTAGCCCATCTAATAACAACGACCAGTGTGGTGTTCACACAAACAGTGGTGTTGGTAATCACTATTTCTACATTTTGGTTGCTGGTAAGTCTGGAACCAATGATAAAGGAAATAGCTACAATGTGACTGGAATTGGTATTGATAAAGCTGCTGCTATCAACTGGAGAACAGAGTCTCAGTACCTGACTTCAACTTCAACTTATTCTGACTGGAGAACTTATGCGATTCAATCTGCAAAAGATCTTTATGGAGCAGGTTCAGCTGAAGAAATTGCTGTTACCAATGCATGGTATGCTGTAGGTGTAGGTGCTGCTTACCAGGAGCCAATTGGTTGTGTAGCTTCACCTTTAAGCCTTGTGATTACATTTGATAACTATCCAGAAGAAACCAGCTGGACAGTGAAAAATAGTGGTGGTACTACTGTAGCATCAGGAGGAACTTATGGTTCACAAGCTGATGGTTCCACATTGACTGTGCCTATTACACTTTCTGATGGTGATTATACATTCACTATTAATGATGCTTACGGTGATGGTATCTGCTGTTCTTATGGATCCGGAACTTATACTCTATCCAGTGGATCTACTACCATTGTTACTGGTGGTAGCTTTGGTTCATCAGAATCTACCAACTTCTGCGTTTCTTCCGGACCAGATACTCAGGCCCCAACCAGCCCAAGTAGTTTAGCATCAGCTAATATTGGTCAAACTTCTGTTGACTTATCATGGTCTGCATCTACCGATAATGTAGGAGTGACTGGATATAAAATTTATAGAGGATCAACCAACATTTCTACTGTAACAGGTACTTCCACAACTGTGACAGGTTTGACTTCAGGTACGAGCTACTCTTTCCATGTAACCGCTGTAGATGCTGCAGGAAACGAATCCACGGCTAGCAACACAGTGAATGTTACAACGCTTACACCTGATACTCAGGCGCCATCGGTTCCAACCGGACTATCATCATCCAACGTTACTCAGACATCACTTACCCTTTCATGGAGTGCATCGTCTGATAACGTGGGTGTAACAGGCTATGATGTGTACCAGGGAACTACCCTGATCAAATCTGTAACAGGGACTAGCACCAGCGTGAGTGGCCTATCTGCCAATACAACATATAGTTTCAAGGTAAGAGCGAAGGATGCTGCTGGTAATACTTCAGCTCAGAGTTCTGCATTGAGTGTTACTACATTGGCACAATCTGTAAGCTATTGTACTACAGGAGGAACTAATACCAATTACGAATATATAGACCTGGTCAAGATCGGTTCTATCAATAAGACCACAGGTTCTAATGGCGGGTATGCTGATTTTACATCTCTGTCAACCACATTGGTACAGGGGTCCAGCAATACCATCAATTTCAGTGCTGGGTTTAGTGGGTCATCATATACAGAAAACTGGAAAGTTTGGATAGACTTCAATCAGGATGGTGACTTTGCAGATTCAGGAGAACAGGTAGTTTCAGGAACAACTTCTAATGCTTCAACTTATTCTGCAACAGTAGCAGTTCCTAGTGGTGCCAGTCTGGGATCAACAAGAATGAGGGTATCCATGAAATATGGATCAGCACCATCTAGTTGTGGAAGCTTTACCTATGGTGAAGTGGAAGATTACACAATAAATATTTCTGCCACTGCAATAGCAGGATTCGGAGCTTCTAACGATGATGCTTCTGGCTTAAGCCTGGGAGAAGGCATCTCTACTCCTTCATTTGATATTTATCCTAATCCTACTAAGGATGTGCTGAATATTAACTTAGGAGAGTTCCAGGAAATGTCAAATGTAAGAATACTAGATCTTGGCGGTAAAGAGATTCGAAGCATTGCAACTGATAAGAGATCACTGAATGTTTCAGATCTTAAGCCAGGACTCTATCTGTTTGAAATTCAAACTGAGAGAGGAAAATTTCAGTCTAAATTCATTAAACAATAAACTAAAATATTTTAGATAGTTTAATTGATGGGAAGGCCCTTTTCTACTTCGGTGGAAAGGGGCTTTTTTTCATTTAATACAAATATTCAAATGCACTGTGGTAGTATCCACGTTCTTGCATGTTTTGGATCAGTTTATCAAAAAAAGCATTCGAACTCAAAGTTGCAGAGTCACCCACCATCGTCAAAAGGTGCCTGGCTCTGGTCATAGCGACATTCATTCTTCTTACATCTGCCAGAAAGCCAATTTCTCCATTGGGGTTGCTGCGAGTAAGAGAAATCAACATAATATCTCTTTCTTGTCCCTGGAAAGCATCTACAGAATTGATGGTAATGTTTTGTTTGACTTCATCAGAGAAGTTAAAATTCTCCAACCGAGATCGCAGTAATTCCACCTGAGCCTTGTATGGTGCAATGACCCCAATTTGTAATCTGTGAGCATCTTCTTCAGGAATTGATTGTAGAATTCGCTCCAGTTGGCTCCATACAAACTGACCTTCCTCTTCATTGTAAGTGGAGAGTGTTTCTTTATTCAGCTTTTCATCAAATCCACATCCAGCAGTATCAATAAATGACACTGCTTCATCAAATAATTGTCTGCGTTGACTGATGATTTCACCACTTTGAAGTTCGTCTTTGTAAAAGTGACCATTAGAAAAATTCATGATATCGTCATGCATTCTGTATTGAATGTTGAGCATGACATCCGCATTCCACTTTTTAATAACCCTTTCGAACAAGGTTTCAGACAAACCTTCTTTGGCTGCTTCCTGTGATTTGACAGTAGGGGGCAGTTGCCAGTGATCACCAGCCATAATCACTCGCTGACTTTTCACTATAGGAATCCAGCTTGCCGGCTCCAATGCCTGGCTGGCTTCATCAATGAAAAGTGTTTTGTAGGTTCTGTTTTGGATGTATGAGTTATTTGCTCCAATGAGCGTACATGCTATGACCTGGGCTTTATTGAGTTCATCATGGATCATATGATCTTCCAGCATTCTGGCATCATCCTTCAGGTTTCTCGCCTCATCCAGCATCAGTTTGCGCTGCTGGCGCTCACTTCGTCCAAAGTTACGCTTGTACTTAAGCCCCATCTTTCGGTACTCTTCGGCTTTTTTTCGAAGGTCCTTCAGCAATTTAGCGTCATTGTGCTGAGCCAATCTAGCGTCAATTGTTGATGCAACTACTTCCTCGGTGACCCGTGCAGGATGACCGATTCTCAATACTCTGATACCTTGCTGAGTAAGCTTCTCAGCCAGTAAGTCCACAGCGGCATTGCTGGCTGCCGCTACCATTACCTGCTTTTCGTTAGAGACGGTATCCTTGATTGCTTCTACCAAAGTAGTGGTCTTGCCCGTACCTGGTGGTCCATGTACCAATCCCACATCTTTGGCTCTGCTGATCAGGTTAAGCGCTTCGTTTTGTCGATCATTTAGGTTGGGGTGACGAATGTCAATGCTCTTACCAAAGGAAGGTCCCTGCTCACCTAGAAAAACTTTTACCAACTCCTTGATTCTGCCTTCACGGACCTCTGAAAGTTGGCGCATTGCACGTTCCATTTCGTCGTAGGTACTTTCATCAAACAGTAAATCCACACCCAACCTGCCTTCATCCAACCAATCAGGTGGATCATCCCGGTTGAGCACTACCGTCATATATTTTTCATTGACACGACTAATGATACCTGAAGTGCTCAAGGTATTTTTAGGATCATTCAAAAAAATGCTCACTGAAGAACCTGCCTGAAAGAAATGCCTGTCGCTGAGGTTGGTGGTTCGTTCTAGTTGAAGGGCCCATTTTTCTCCGGTTCCAAGAAAAGATTTCTCTACTATTACCGGATACCAGGTGACGCCTTCTTTTTTTCGATCTTCCAGTGATCTGTTTCGAATTTTATTTTCATACTGCTTCCTGTCCTCTTCTCTTTCTTTCTTGAGTAAAAGCAAGAGGTTTTGGAAATGCTCAGAATGCGTCATGTTAATTTTTCAAATACTGCTGTATGGTAGATTTGAGGGTTTCCTTATCGGCGGAGATATCCGGGTCGCTGTAGATTTTCAGCATAAGTTCCAGTAGTACATCCTCATCATAGCCGAGTTTGCTGGCCAGTCTGGCGCAAAAACGTATTTCTTCCTTGTACAGTCTGCCGTCTATTTTCATCAACTGTACAATGTTGTAGATATACTCATATTTGTCATCATCAGTGAGCACATCCAGATCCTCTATCAAAGAAGGATCTTCAAAACATGCGCTGATATCAGTGGATGACATGCCATTGGCTGCTCCTATTTGTTTGATCAGGTCGATCTCATCTTGCACTACGATCCCGTCTACTTTGGCAAGCTGTACCAGTAGGTTTAGATGAGTGCGGGCCATATTTGTTGAACTAGCAGCGATAATTATGTGTGTTTGGGGAGTAGTAACAAAATAATTTTTAAACTTAGGTTAAAATCCATGACGAACAAAATTTTGGTCCTAAGTAACTATAAGCACTGATGAATTTTCTGGCACATATATATCTTTCCGGTGATGACGAACACATTATGATCGGCAATTTCATTGGAGATTTTGTAAAAGGAAAGGCTTGGGAGGAGTTTGATGAGAGGATACAGCGTGGTATTTTGTTGCACCGAACCATAGATCAGTATACTGATGAACATGAAGTGGTGACTAAAAGCAAGGAAAGATTACGACCAAAATACCATCATTATGCACCGGTCATAGCTGATGTTTTTTATGATCATTTTTTATCAAGTCTATGGAATAATTATCACTCCACTCCATTGCTTGATTATACCCATGAGTTTTATCGGGTAGTTGATAAAAATAAAAAACATATACCAGAGAAAGCACTTTATATGTTTGGGTATATGAAACGTGACAATTGGCTGTATAATTACCAGTTTGTAGAAGGTATCCGACGGGCGCTTACAGGTATGTCACGAAGAACAACTTTTGATTCACACATGGAAGAGGCAGCCGATGCTCTAAAGGCGGATTACTCATCTTACAAGGATGAGTTTGAGGAGTTTTTCCCAGATTTGGTCAACCATGTAAAAACATTTTTGAATTCATGAAGAACGTATTATTAGTAGGGTTGGGAGGTTTTGTTGGTAGTGCATTCAGGTATTTAATCTCACTCTACGCGCTCAAATCTTTTCCAGGGCCGCTTCCTCTAGGAACCCTTTTTGTCAATTTGGTTGGGAGTTTTTTGATTGGTCTTTTAGCTGGACTGATGGTGAAGTCCAACTACGAACCATTGCAGCTTGTACTTCTGACTGGTTTTTGCGGTGGGTTTACAACGTACTCCACTTTTTCACTCGAAGGATTGAAAATGCTGGAATCCTACCGATACTTGTATTACGGAGGTTATGTGGGACTCAGTGTAGTTGGAGGTTTGGCTCTATGTTTTTTAGGTTTTTTTCTGGCTCAGAAAATGACAGGATTCCAGTGATTAGCTTGGGCTAACTTAATTGCGAAAGTTGCTCTTTCAACCTTTATTGCCCAGATTATTAAACCTGGCATTTTCACCTCTCAATGCCATTTTGCAGCGCTGGTCATCCAGTAGATGTAGTTCTTCATCAGGGATATAGCTGGATTTTTCAATGTGCATTTTGTTCTTCCATTCAGACTTCAGTTTTTTGCGCTTGATGGCTTCTATGAATCTTCTAAGGTCGTCCATGGTTTGCAGTTCCAGAGGAGGTACTTTCATCAATCTCCCATCATCGTCTTTAGCTACCATGGTGAAGTAACTGGTGTTGGTATGTTTAACCGAGTGATTCTTTACATTTTCTGCTGTCACCTGTATGCCTACCACAAGCGAGGTGTTTCCCACATGGTTGACTGATGCTTTGAGATGAACCAAATCTCCAACTTCTACCGGCTGGAGGAATTCCACTTCGTCTACAGAGACGGTCACGCAATAATTACCAGCGTGTTTACTGGCACAAGCGTAAGCCACCTTGTCCATCAGGGAGAGTAGAATACCACCGTGAATTTTACCACCGAAATTGGCATAGCTGGGAATCATTAGTTCTGTAAGTGTAGTCCTGGAAAAGGCTACTGGTAGTGCTTCTTGTATCATCATTATCCTACAAAATCACCAGAGAGCGTCCTACAGTCTTTTATCCGTTTTTTAAGAATCATTTTCCAAAACGGCCCCCTGGTAAATAGTAATTTTAAGTTTACTAAAATATTATTGAGCTGGGCAGTCTCTTCATCAGGACTGCCTGGTACTCCAGGTGGTTGCAGTACATATTCGAAACCCATGCGACGTGTTGCTTTCATCACACATGGATTCCCAAAGTAAACGCCTTTTGTATCTGTTTTGTAGATATAACTGACGTTTTTTCTTTTTGGTGGACGGGCATTTCGCTTGGCTTTGCGGAAATCTTCCTTGCTGGTAAGCGTCAGTGGTTTTGGCTTGCCCTGAACAGGAGGTTGCGATCGAGCAGTCATAAACCCTCCCATACATACACAAAAAATGATCAAGATCCTGATCAAACCCATAAGTGGAATATTATCTTCTACACCGTTACTCACCTAAAGATAACTATCTTAAATATCTTTGCCAGCTAATTTTATCCTGCAATTACGAATTGTCAACTCATGAAGCAAATTATTAGTTTCCTGCTCAGAAAGGTTCCCCGAAAATATCTTCAGCTTTTTAGCCATTATGGTTTGCGTGTGTTGGCGCTTTTTTATGGTGGAAATAACGTGGAGTGCACGGTGTGTCACAGCACATTCAGGAAGTTTTTACCTTATGGACGTCAATCTCGTGAGAATGCACTTTGCCCAAAATGTTTGTCGTTGGAGAGGCACCGTTTGATCTGGCTCTACCTGGAGCGAAAGACTGATTTCTTCACTAAAAAGGCTAAGATGCTCCACATTGCACCTGAACTGTGCTTCATGGATCGTTTTGAAAGTTTGCCTAATCTGGAATACATCACCGGGGATATTGAGTCGCCGTTGGCTAAGGTGAAGATGGACATTCATGAGATCCCCTTTGAAGAAAATACTTTTGATGTAGTCTTTTGTAATCATGTGTTGGAGCATGTGGAGGATGATATCCTGGCAATGAAAGAAATGCTGAGAGTGCTGAAGCCTGGAGGCTGGGCTATTTTGCAGGTTCCTTTCTTTTATCCGCTTCCGGATGTGACTTATGAAGACAAAAGCATCACTTCTCCCGCAGAACGCGAGCGCGAGTTTGGTCAGGATGACCATGTGCGAATGTTTGGAAAAGATTATGGTCAGCGATTGGCTAGTGCTGGATTTAAAGTAATCGAAGAAAAAATGGTGATGGAGCTTCCTGAGGAAGAAGTGAAACGATATGCTTTGCCTGCTGATGAGATTATTTACCGGGTGGAAAAGTGATCCGGTAAACGGTGAATGGTTGAGCGGAAACTCGTAACCCGATAACTCGCAACATCTTAGTATAACTCTATATACTTCGTATTGGGGTTGATACCGCGGAGTTTCCTAACCCATTCATATATCAGGCCATAACCATAGCCTGTCATTTGCAGGAAGGTCATCATCGGAGTAAGGAGAGCCACTTTCAGTGATTTGTTTTTGACCAGAGATTCCAAAAATACCAAGGTGAAATAGCAGAAATAAGCCGCAATTCCAGCATATCTGAACCAGTCATTAAACACGGAAAGCATTAAAACGGAAACGATCATTCCGAATGCAAATACTGTAGGGAACAAATGCATCAAGCCAACCTGGCCTTTGTGAAATCTACTTAAGTTGATGCGAGCACGGCCAAAATATTTTAGCTGTTTGTAGAACTTTCTGGGGTCTGTCCTGCGCTTGTGATACACAAAGGCGTCCGGAATGAGTGCTGTTTTGAATCCTTCTTTCAATATCCGGGTGCTAAACTCCATGTCTTCACCCATGAAAGGAATAATGTAGCCCTTGGTTTTTTCATATACCTGGCGACTGATGCCCATGTTGAAGCTGCGGGGATGATAGGTGCCTACGTGGGTTTTGTTACCACGAATGCCGCCTGTTGTGAAAAAGGAAGTCATCGTCTGGCTGATGGCTTTTTGGATGGCTGTGAAAGATGGGTGAGAAGCATCCGGACCACCATAAGCATCTGCTGGGTTTTCTTTTAGGAAATCATCGACAGCTTGCAGGTAATGAGGAGGGATCAGGCAATCCGAATCAAATACGATGAAGTAATCACCATTGGCTCGTTCATAGCCATAATTTCTGGCAAACCCCTGACCTCCATTCTCCTTTACATAATAATGAATGTCTAATTGCTCTTGAAATGCCCTGACCACATCTTCAGCACCGATGGTGGAGCCATCTTCTACCACCACCACATCAAAGTCCTTGAAGGTTTGATCTACCAGCGTTTCCAGTAATTCCTGAAGTTCATCAGGTCGGTTATAAACGGGGATGACAATGGAGTATTTAGGCATCACCGGTTCGTTCCAGAATCAGATAGTCGTTTTTCTTTGGATTGACCTGAATGATCATTTCAGCAATAAAGCCCGCGAGGAATAGCTGTGTGCCAATGACCAACGCGACCAATGCAAGGAAGAAAAGTGGTTGCTCGACAACATCCCTTCCTTGTATGTGATGATAGATATTGTACATTTTCTCACCAATCACAAAACCAGTCACAATCAAGCCAAAGAGGAATGACAATGTGCCCAATGTGCCAAAAAAATGCATGGGGTTTTTCTTGAACTTGCTCACAAAGGTGACTGATAACAAGTCAAGAAATCCATGAACAAATCGTTCCAGGCCAAACTTGGTGGTTCCGTATTTTCTTTCGCGATGCTGGACTACTTTTTCTCCAATCTTGTTGAAACCATTCCATTTGGCTAGAAGCGGAATGTAGCGATGCATTTCGCCATACACTTCAATGTTTTTCACCACATCTTGTCGGTAAGCTTTCAATCCACAGTTGAAGTCATGTAGTTTGATACCCGAAACCATCCTGGTTACGGAATTGAAAAACTTGGAAGGAATTGTTTTTCCGAGTGGATCATGGCGTTTCTTTTTCCAGCCGGACACCATCTGGTAGCCATCTTCTTTGATCATTTTGACCAAGCCAGGGATTTCCTCCGGACTGTCTTGCAGGTCAGCATCCATGGTGATCACTATTTCTCCATTGGCTGCTTCAAAGCCGGTTTGGAGCGCGGCAGATTTACCATAGTTCCTGTTAAACCGGATGCCTCTGGCGCGTGAGTCTTTTTGATTCAAAGAATGTATCACTTCCCAGGAAGTATCAGAGCTGCCATCATCAATGAAAATAACTTCAGTGATGATTTTTTCCTGATCTACTACCCGTACAATCCAGTCGAAGAGCTCCGGAAGAGACTCTTCCTCGTTATATACCGGGACAACTATAGAAAGTGATACGTTCTTATCTGACACTGATTATTCGAATTCTGGTCTTGATTTTTTTGTAAAGGCGGATACCAAAAGAGATACGACGAATCCGATGAACACCGCCCAAAGAATGCCAAAAATAGCCATTGCTATTGGACTGGTAAAGGTCTCAGCCATTTTCATAGCCTGATCGATTTGTGCGTCCGACATTCCCTGCTCTTCCATTGCAATCACTTGCTGTTCGCGGATATTGTCGAGAAATGCTGGGTTAACATAGGAAATGTAGATGAAAGTGAAAATGCTTGAAATGATTCCTGAAACCAAAGACATGAGGGTTCCTATTCCAAGACCTTCACCGTAGCTCATAAATCCATCCCCACCGTTGATGTACTCCTTTTGAGCAAGAAATATGAATGTTCCAACAATTAGAACCGAAATGATTGTGCTTAACCATGAGTACTCCTGGTTGCCTGCTATTCCAGCAAAGTCTTGAATAATGAATAGAATGATTCCTACCAGTCCACTGATGGTGCCATATTTAATGACTACACTCTTTTTTGATACATCTTGTGTTTCTTCCATGACGAGTTTATTTAGGTTGTTTCCTTAAAATTATGGATATCACCGGTGTTACAAAGAAACCGGCGAGTAATTTTTTGAATCCTGCGCTCATGATCAATTCACCAGCTGTAGTTGCCTGTATTTGTTCAAGTTGCATTGTGTAAGCTTCCTTTCCCAGTTCTTTGATGTACATGTCAGCACGTTCATCCAGAAACTTAGTCGCAGCATCCTTATAATTTATTACAGCTTCAGTATCAAAATAAAAATAGGCACCGAGTAAGATCACAAAAATCACAGCCGAAATAGTATACACGAGGAACCCAATAGTCATCCCTTGCCAGAAATGCAGATAGCCCTCGTTTTGATAAACCTTGAATTCTTTCGCAGCGAAAAATATGAATAATCCGGTAAATGTAAGGTCAAATACCAGTTGACTCAGATCAGTTAGTGGATTGGACCCAAAATAGTAGGTCACATGAAACAGGATCGTGAGAAAGGTCCCGCAAAAAATGGCGTATTTAATGGATAATTTTAGCATTTCAATAGTTCTTGTGAAAAGCTCCGTGATTGTAGGTGCCAAAGCATCTTCCTGTAAGTTTCTGACCAAAAAGTGGTGTATTGTGAGATTTGGATGGATTGGTACTGTTGTCCAATGTCCAGGAAGTAGCAGGGTCAACCATTGTTAGTCGAGCCTCACTTCCTTCAGCGATTGTGCAGCTTCCCAAACCTAATATTCTCCTTGGTCCTGCAGTCAGCTTGTCAATAGCTACTTCCAGAGGAAGCTCGTCCTGTATACTTATCAGCTGGCTGATCACTGTTGGTAACGACGAAATACCCGTAGCTGCCAGGTCAAACTCAAGGTCTTTATTTTCCGGATCTTGTGGCTGATGAGAGGAAACTATGGCATCAATTGTTCCATCTTTCAAGCCTTTGATCAAAGCTTTGCGGTCTCTTTCTGAGCGCAATGGTGGATCGAGTTTCAAATGAGTGTCATAGTCTGACAAGTCCTGATCTGAATAAATCAATTGATGAATAGCCACATCGCAGGTTACAGATAGTCCTTTCTTTTTTGCTGATTTAATGATCTTGACTCCTCGTGCTGTACTCAAATGAGAGAAATGTAAACTCCCTCCGGCATACTTCAGTATTTCAATGTCTCGCTTGATGGCAATCTCCTCAGAAATAGAAGGCTCTCCTTTCAAGCCAAGCATGGTGCTCACTTCACCTTCGTGCATATGAGTGAATTGCGATAGGTGCACATCTTTTGGGCGATTAATAATCAAACCGTCAAACTTGTGCATGTACTGCAGCGCTTTGAGCAATAATTCTGTGTTCCAGATAGGAGATAGGCCATCAGTAAAGGCCACTGCCCCGGCTTCATTCAGGTCCAGGATTTCAGTGAGATTTTCACCCTTACATCCTTCACTTACTGCACCCAGCACGTGAATGTCTACTCCATCACCAGATCTTGACTTCAGAAAGTTGACATCACTCTTACTTTCAATGACCGGTTCAGTATTTGGAATGAGGCACACATCAGTAAATCCCCCAAACTGAGCAGCTTTTTTCCCCGACTGGAAATCTTCCTTGTGTTCATGTCCGGGATCATTGAAATGCGCAAAGAGATCGAATAACCCTGGGGTAACGATCATTCCTTGCAGGTCTATCACTTTTTTAGCCTCCAGGCCAGTGCCAATTTGGGAAATTGATTCACCATCTAGCAGGAGATCCACCTGCTGTCCATGATGAGGCGAGTGGATGTCCATAATTTTTGCGTTGGAAAGGAGCAGTTTCATCGGAGAAATCTCAAGAGTAAGGATTCTGTCAAAAGAAATATCAGTGCCAAAATTAAGGCATATTTCCATAAGCCGCCGGATTGTGAGCCGTTTGTATTCGCATTTAGTAATGCGTCTGTTGTATTGAGCTCTCGTACCTGAATGTGATCAAATCCAGCCAGCATTAGCTGTAGTTCTGTCTCTTCAATTGGACTGATATCTGATTCTTTTTTATTATAGTTTAATGCGAGTGTTTTCAGTGTGTCATTCTGAGTGACTACTGTATAAAATCCGGGTTTGGTGAGCACATCAGGCAGGGTAATCAGTAGTTGGTTGTTGACCAGACGAAAGCTTGGAACAAATATGTTTTCGCCATTTTTTAACTCAATTATTTCCGGTCTGGAAATCGATGGGGCATCAATAGTGATGAGTGCATCATCCAGTCGGTAAGCCAGAGGAGGGTTAACACCTTGCTGCGCCATGCGATACATCAACGGAACGAAAAGCGCATGTTTGTGAAGGTTCGTATAGTCATCAGCAAGTGGGGTTGTGAGTAGATAGGTATTGGAAATGACAGATTTGACAAGAAAAGGTTGTCCAGCCGCAGTGCTTAACATGACATCATTGTTGCCTGAGAGGTTAAACAAAACCTGAGCTGTGGGCAAATCCATTCGCTCGTTCTTATCTGTGAAAATCCCATCAAAAAACGGATGTTCGAGAGATTTAGCCCTGAGAATACTTTTTGTTGGAGTCTCATTTTTACTGAGACCAGAGCCAAATAGCTGAGCATAGGAAGTAGTTTCGGCATTTATTGTCGGGACCAATAACACACTGCCAGTTAGCTGATCATATTGTGAGACCAACCATGACGGGATTGCGTCCAATCCGTCCACAATCAAAAGGTCAGCTCGCGTGATTTCCTGAAATGAAGCATTGTCTACACTGTTTTTCACAAATGTGAAATACTGATCATTTCCAAAGACAAATTCGAATGGGTTTGGCTTACTTTCATCACTAGTCAACAATACAACAAGAGGTTTGTCAGATTCAGAAATATGGAAGTAAAAAGTATTGTCAAAAGTCACAGGGTTGTCCTGAATGCTGATGGTATAATCTCCCGAAATGTTTTCATTCACACCTATGTCCAGAGAAACCTCTGAGTACGACCCAGCAGGAATTTTGGTGGTAAGTGACGAAATCTGATTGCCATTACGCTGCAACTTTACGAGGACATCATTGGCTGGTTCTTCGCCTGTATTTCTCAGTTGGAAATGTACCTGATTTTCTGTGGTAAGACCAAGTGGCTTGTCCAAATAAACTGTGTCAATAAACAGATTGCCATGAGGTTCGGCGGCTACTTTGTAGATTGTGATCTGTCTGGAAGTATCTTCTGTCAGTTCATCCAATGGTAAGGCGGTGCTTCGTTGCAGATCACTGAAAATGACCAGCTGATTGAGATGTCGCTGCGAGAGTTTCTCCGCAAGTTGCGAAAGGTGGAGTGATTTATTAGAAAATTCTGGAGCAGAAAGTAGTTCCGTAGCATCCTCCGGATTGGTCAGTACTTTGGTGTAATCATTGGTGGTCAATGTGAGCTGTGATGCTGTTTTTAGGTCAGTTATCAGGTTGCTGGCAGCTGTGGCAGCCACATATAGCAGTGGCTCTCCACTGGCCGAACTCTGCTGCATACTCAGAGAATTATCAATATAGACAGCTACACTTCCTGTAGTCAGCGTCTCGTCTTCACTGAGGAAAACAGGTTGTGCAAACGCTAATACTAGAAATGTGACTGCCAGAATTCTTGTGGCTAAGATCAGTAGTTTCTTCAGTGTGGAGGTTGACTTCTGCTGCTGCTGAACATTCCTGAGAAATGCCAGATTGGAGAAATAGACTTTTTTGTACCTGCGAAAATTGAAAAGATGGATGATGATAGGAATGGCTATCAGCAAAAGTGCCCAGAGTGCTGCAGGATTTTGAAATTTCATTCAGCTGAGTTTTGACTTTTCTTTTCGGAATTCAAATCTATGGTTTAACGAGAATATATAACTGAATTCTGGCCCGAAGTTACATAAGTAGTCTGGGAAATGTTTGGACTGTTGTTATTGGTGTTGAAATGTCATGTAAACGACAAGATAGATTGAGAATATGTTTGTACAAGTGGCTTTGTGGGGAATTGGCTAACTTGTGAATATGTTGCGAAAACTTGTTTTATCACTTATTATCTTTTCTTCTTTTGAAATCCTGGCACACGACAAACTTGACTACCCGACGGGTGGAGAAGTATTTCATCCTGGGGATGTAATCACTATCAAATGGGAAATTTTAATCCAGCACAATCAGGAGAACTGGGACCTTTATTTCAGCAAAGATGGAGGTACTAGCTGGGAAGTGATTAAGGAAAATATGCCCGTAAGCACATTGTCCTATGACTGGACCGTTCCGGATATGGAGACTACAAACGCCAAAATCAAAATTGTTCAGGACAATGTGGACTATGATTACTCTGATGAAAGCGGCAATTTCATTATCACTTCAGGAGGTTCTGGAGGTATACTGGCTATTGCGCAAACGGATCTTACTTTCGGATATATTGAACCCAATCAGAGCCAAACCCAGGGACTGGCAGTGATGAATACTGGTAGTGATCAACTGAAAATTTTGAGTCTTTCTGATTTGAATGCACCATTTTCTGCTACCAGTGACAACTTACCAATTGTACTTGAAGCTGGCGGAAAAACGACCGTTTCTATTACCTATGCTCCCACAAGAGACGGTACTTCCAGTCAAAAAATTACTATTTCCAGTGATGCAGGAAGCTCAGAAGTCAACCTGAAAGGAATGGCCCTGACACCTGCCAGTGCCATGGCGGCCACATGTTATGCGGTGACCGGTCTTAAAGATGGTGGTAGGCTGATTTCGGTAGACATGACAAGTGGTAAAGCATCTCTGATCGAGGATTTGGATCTGGACCTTTCTACGGCAGTTGCTTCAGATGATGGTGGATTTCTCTATGTGATTGATGCTGAAAAAGATGCGCTTTTCAAAGCTGATATCGCTTCAGGAGAAGTAGTCAGTGTATATGACCTGATGATGGATGATGTGTCAATAGATTTTTCATCGGATGGAACACTTTATATTATTGGAGTGCCAACTTCAGGAGACCGTCAAATGTTTTTCCTGGATGTTGCTTCCATGGATTTAGAAACTATCGGGCCTGTGAGTCAGCGGATCACCGGATTGTCAACAAACCCCGTGGATGATAAGCTTTATGGAATTACGGTAGACGGTGAGTTGTATCTGTTTAATAAAGATGATGGTTCATCATCCATGATTGGCTCTTCTGGTTTGTCCAATGTGACCGACCTGGCTTTTGATGCAGATGGTGTGCTTTATGCTATTTATGGAGGAGGCAAGGCATCAGATAATACGCTTGCGAAAATCGATCCCTCGGATGGGAGTATACTCAGCACTGTCGGTAACCTGGGATTTACTGCTGTAAGTGGATTGACTTTCACACCAAAAACGCTGAGTGAGCAACAGCCACTAGAAGTGCCAACCCATCGAATAGCCGTATATCCCAATCCAACTTCGGAGCGCCTGACGATGGACTTTGATAAGCTGCCCTCAGTGGTTAGTATTTATTCATTGAGTGGCTCTTTAGTTTTCCATACCAGGCCAAAAAACACCCATTTGATTTGGGAAGGTGTGAACCTGAGCGGAGGCAAAGTTGCCAATGGAATTTATGTTTTGAATGTAGATTTTGCTGACCAGAAGATGGTCAAGAAGGTTGTGGTGGAGAGGTGATAGGCTGGGTTATGGTTTTACATGCCTTCACTTTTCATTTTCTTTAGAGCTTCTTCTACTTTTAGAATTCTCTCTTCAAGTCGTGATGGAGGGTTCATGTAGGTTGAAAATATGCCAGTTGTTTTCCATATTTCCAAAACATCAGACATTTTAATAGTGATTTCCGGATAGTTGGGATCATCGGCTTTAAGCACCAGTTCTTTGCTGTCTACAGATTTCAACCTTCTGGTGATGATGCCTTCTTTATGAACCACTACAAGAATTTTATTGTCCAGGTCCTCATGATCATGGGTGTTATGTAATTCACAAACGAGTAAATCCTGATGGTGAAGTCCTTGGTGCTCATATTCCATTTCACTACCATTCATTTCAAAAACACGATGAACACCGCTTTGAGTAACTGGAACTGACATTACCTCAAGCCTTCTGAGATAGTCTTTCTTGTCCAGGTTGACAATGTACTCCAGGTAATGGGTTATGCGCACCAAAATAGCATCCTTACCAAATCTATTTTCGCTTGTTTTGACTGGATGAACTTTGTCAAGTTTTTTGTTGAGCTGATCAAAGCTGTAAATCTCAGAAATCGTCAGATCCCTGGTGAGCAATACATCAATTGAAATTTTGAAATAGTTGGCTATTTGGATGACTGTGTCAATCTTCGGCTCAGAGCGTCCTTCTTCATAAGCTCCTACGCTAGGCCGGGCTAAATTGAATAGTTGTGCAAAATCAGCCTGACTGATTTTTTTAGCCTGGCGAATCTTGCGAATGTTGGTGCCTATGCGAGAAAAATTTTTGCTAATATTTTGAGCCATGATGTAACTTTGAGCTAAACCTTCCGTAAATGTAGTTAATTTGATGAAAATCGTTTTGATCTAAGTAACTTCGATGAGTCGCTTAGAATAATAACCAAATAAACTAATGAACGCATATTTCGAAAAAGTCAAAGACTATTTATTAGAGTTGGATTTTACCATTGTCCAGGAAGACGAAGCTGATGGGGTTTTTGTTGTGGAGAATGAAGATCAGGGGATGAAGAACATTGTACTGATTGTCGCAGATCCTATGCTTATCGTAGAGCAATACCTGTGTGATATTAAGAAAGAATCTCAGGTAGTATTTCAGCAATTGCTCATGAAAAACAGAGAAATCATTTCTGGGGCTTTTGCCCTGGATGAATCAGGTAAGCGGTTGTTTTTCAGAAACACACATGAGTGTGAAAACCTTGATCTTCCTGAATTGGAAGCTACACTCAATTCACTTGCTATCCTTTTGAGCGAGTATTCAGATGAACTAATTAAAATAAGTAAATAACGAAATCAATATAGACATGGGTGTTTTTAGTAGATTATTTAAAGTAGGTCAGGCGGAGGCCCACTCTGCTGTTGATAAATTAGAGAATCCTATTAAGATGACCGAGCAAGGTATCAGGGATTTGAAGAAGGATTTGGATGAGAGCTTGAAGGCACTTGCCGAAGTGAAAGCTATGGCGATCAGGGCCAAGAATGATGTGCAGTCAAACAAATCTAAAGCTGCAGATTATGAGAACAAAGCTGTCCAATTGTTGAAGAGAGCTCAAAGTGGTGATCTGGAAGCTAGTGAGGCAGACCGTTTGGCTGGAGAGGCACTGGCAAAAAAAGAAGAGTTTACAATTGCGGTGAATCAGGCAAAAACAGAGATGGATAGGTTCAACAATAATGTTGCTCAGCTGGATGTGAAAGTCAAAAAACTGCGGTCTGATATCAGCTCCTACGAAAACGAACTGCGTACGCTCAAAGCAAGGGTGAAAGTGAGTGAAGCTACAGCCAAAGTAAATAAGCAGATGGCGCAGATAGATTCATCAAGCACCGTGTCTATGCTGGAGCGTATGAAAGACAAAGTGGCTCAGCAGGAGGCGCTGGCAGAGGCATATGGTGAAGTAGCTGGTGAGAGTAAAAGTCTGGACGATGAGATAGACAAAGCGTTGAGTGGTGATAGCAGTGTGAAAGCTGCCGATGATCTGGCTGCACTCAAAGCCAAACTTGGAATCAATAAAGAATAAACCTGGACGAACCTTCTACCAATGATGTGGAAGGTTTTTCTTTATAAAAAGTGATGTGATGATAATTGCAGACGTGCTCAAAGCCGCTTTCTTTTTAATTCTCATTCTATTTTTAGCTGGTTTTATCTTTGGAGTTCTCCTGAAAATCGGAGTAGTTCTTTTGGTGATTTTAGGAATAGTGTATTTGATTAAGAAAATCTTTTTAGAGTAAAACTAATAGCATCCGGATAATGATTTTTCAATTCGAAAGAGGCTTTTTTTGGATGCCAATAAGTAAAAATTATGTTTGATTTTTTCAAAAAGAAGAAAAAGGAACCGGCATATGATGTGACTAACCTCTCGCTTCGGGACCTGAACTATGGGTTCATATTCGATTATGATATGAAATCATGGGTAGTGAAAGAAGTGTACGAGTATGACTGGGGCAATAACAATTTCTCCAGGGAATACAAGGTTGACAGTGGTGATGATATTGGTTTTTTAAATATTGCTGAAGAGGCTGAGCTGGTAATCACTTTTACCAAACCCATTAAGCTTCGTAAAATCGATGAAGATGTGATGGGGGAAGTGCAAAAGCAAAAGCAACCGCCGCGTCAGATCCATTACGGAGGAGAAATTTTTTATATGGATGAAGATTGTGCTGGATATTTTAGAGATTGCAGTAAGAAAACGGAAGATTGGGAAGAATTTATTGCCTGGGATTACTACAATGAAGAGGAAGATAAAGTCATCTCTATTACACAATGGGATGAATATAATGTAGAAGCCCACGCCGGCATAGTCCTGAAAGAATACCAATTTTCGAATATTATCCCAGGATAAAAACAATGATCAAAATGAGCAATTCCAGGCTAATTAAGCTTTTAACGCTATCATTTTTTGTGACACTAATCCTCTCATCTTGTGGTGGCGGCTACAAGAAAAGCCCCTTAGATGAAATTGTCAGAGATCTTCCCAGGAAC
>Ga0209475_10000387_pt1 | contig 98326 bp, 77 predicted proteins | sample tdDd471_FD_187128 | JGI IMG/M metagenome (GOLD analysis project Ga0209475, IMG submission 187128) | Marine sediment microbial communities from the Atlantic coast under amendment with organic carbon and nitrate - tdDd47.1 (SPAdes)... | ecosystem: Environmental > Aquatic > Marine > Coastal >... | reverse complement strand
GATTACGGCCAAGCTTGATGAAACTCTCAACCAAATAATCAATTTCGTCTTCAGCTAAAGCTAAACCAATGTCGGTGTTGGCTTTAACCAAGGCTTCGCGACCTCCGCCAAGAATATCCACATGGGCAAGAGGCTTAGGCTGGTGTTGCTCAAATAAGACTTCCGCCTGACTGTGCTCAGCAAACACCGACTGCGTCATTCGGTCATGAATTAATGGCTTTAATTGAGCCACGACATCGGCACTCAGCTCGGCGCCGTCACTGGTTTTAAAATAAACTGCAACTGCTCGTTCAATTCGTTCGATTTTATCCAGACTACAGTTTTGCGCGATATTGGTCGCTTTCGAAGACCAAGGTGAAATCGTTCCGGGGCGCGGCACGACGATAAGACGCTGACCAGAATGCTCGCTGGCTGGACGGCTTGGCCCATATTCCAATAATCTTTCGAGAATTTTCAGTTCGGCTTCTTCCAACTCATTGTTGGTATCAACGTAATGAACATATTCACCATAAATATCAATGACTTGGGAGCTAATTGCTGACGCTTCTTTGAGTAAATATGACTTTTGAAAGTTAGAAAAGGCAGGGTTACCGCGTAATATGAGCATACCGATCTCGACTGTAAATCTGGAGGAATTGCGAAAGCGCAAATTTTACTCTAATTGGCTGTTATTGATAAGTCCTAATGGGAAAATTGAATGCTTTAATTTGCACTTTTTAGCTGGTTGCCGTCATAATGTTGGCAAACAACCGCTGAGATTATAATTTTCTATATGAATCAAGGCCTTAGAAATAGCTTGTACGGTTTTACGCTATTGATAGCATCACTTCCGCTACTGCTAAGCTGTGGGCAAGAGTCCAAAAACCAGCTGGAACAGGTACAGGAACAAGGGTACATCAAAGTCTATACTCGAATTTCACCAACCACCATGTATGTGGGAGAAGAAGGTTTTAGTGGATTTGAGTACGATCTGGTCAAGCTATTTGCCGATGAGCTAGGCGTTCGAGTGCAGATCGTTACTGAAAACGATATTGCCAAAATTCTACGTGAAGTCGCCAGTGGGCGTGCAGATTTTGCAGCCGCCGGATTAACAGTGACTCGACAGCGTGAAGAATATCTGCGGTTTGGCCCACCCTATCAGGATATCACCAGTAAGCTGGTCTACAAGCAGGGGCATGACCGTCCTCGCGACTTTAGCCAGGTTGACAAAAATCTGACGGTTGTCGCCAACAGCTCACATTCAGAGGCACTGCTGGAAGCGCAGCAGGATTACCCGGAACTCAGCTGGACCGAGCGCTCTGATTTAACTCCACAGGACTTGCTAGACGGTGTGCTGGATGGCAAGTTTGACTACACCATTGTCGACTCTAACGAATTGCTGCTTGCACGCCAAGTTCAACCAGAACTGGCAGTAGCTTTTAGCGTCTCTCAACCTGAGCAATTAGCTTGGGCTTTTCGCAAAGAAACTGACAATAGCCTGTATATCAAAGCCATAGAATTTTTCTCCAAAATCCAAGAAGACGGTACTCTAGCTTATCTAACCGAACGATATTATGGGCACCTGTCAAAATTTGACTATGTCGGTAGCCGTGAATTTATACGCGCCATAGAAAATAAACTTGATCGCTATAGACCCTATTTTTATGAAGCAGCTGGCAATGATCTTGACTGGCGTTTGTTAGCTGCCATGGGTTATCAGGAGTCACACTGGGAGCCGCATGCTCGCTCACCAACCGGTGTTCGTGGCCTAATGATGTTGACCTTGAATACTGCCAAACAGCTCGGTGTGAAAAATCGTCTTGATGCAGAACAGAGTATTTTAGGCGGCGCCGATTATTTACGCTTGGTAAAAGATAAAATCCCCGAACGAATTAGCGAGCCTGATCGAACCTGGTTTGCAATGGCCGCCTATAATGTTGGCTTCGGCCATTTGGAAGACGCTCGTCGTCTTGCTGAAGCGGATGGTGCTAATCCTGATAAGTGGCTATCGGTTAAAGAATATTTACCATTGCTGCGTCAGAAGAAATGGTATTCAAGAACTCGTTATGGCTACGCTCGAGGCGATGAACCGGTTAAGTATGTGAATAATATTCGACGCTATTATCAGGTACTCAAGCAGGTAGCAGAGCCCAAAGCAGGTGGCTCAGAGTTGCTCGATCCAGAAACAGAGTCGCTGCCGGAGGTTGATTTAGAGGATAACAATAATGCTGCTGACGACGTATTAGGAACCAGCGAAGAAGCACCAGAAAACACTGAAACTGAGAATTGAGCTTAATTTGAAATAAAAAAAGCCTGATAGAACTTCATATCAGGCTTTCAATATCTATGGAAAATCACTTAGTATCGCGCGGCGCTACTCGTAACACTTCTTCAATAGTGGTTATTCCTGCCACCACTTTATAAGCACCACTGACTCGTAATAAGTTCATCCCATCTTTAATGCCTTGTCGTCTTAACTGGCGGATTTCACCATTTTCATAAACTAGAGTTTTCAAATCATCAGTCACTCTCAGTAACTCATAAATACCTTGTCGGCCCTGATAACCTGTATGACGACAGCGATCACACCCAACCGGATGAAAAACCTTCTCTGGCATAGGCACTTTTTGATTGCTACCGACTAGCGCTTCCCAGGCTAAGGGATCAGTTGGCTTTTCTTGCTTACAGAATTGACACAAAGTTCTAACTAACCGTTGAGCCATAACGCCTAACATGGTGGCATTCAACAAGTAGGGTTCGATGCCAATCTCGATCAAGCGAGTCATTGCAGAAGGCGCATCATTGGTATGCAGCGTTGAAATAACCAGATGACCGGTTAGCGCCGCTTGCACTGCCATTTGTGCGGTTTCTTTATCACGAATCTCACCAATCATGATGATATCTGGATCCTGACGCAATAAAGCACGTACTCCTGCCGCAAAGTCGAGACCGATGTCGTGGTGCACCTGCATTTGGTTGAGTTTTGGATCAACCATTTCAATAGGATCTTCAATCGTGCAAATATTCACTTCTGGAGTTGCTAATAATTTTAGCGAGGTATACAAGGTGGTCGTCTTACCTGACCCTGTCGGCCCGGTTAATAGCACAATGCCGTTAGGTTGGCTGATTAAATCGCGCCAAGTTGCTTCAGTCTCTGGCTCCAGGCCCAACTCGTCAAAGTTTCGCGCAATAACTGTTGGATCAAAAATACGACCTACAAATTTCTCACCGAAAGCAGTGGGCATAGTTGATAGCCTAAGTTCAATTTCAGTACCATCGGGACTTTTTGTTTTGACTCGTCCATCGAGTGGCTTGCGCCGTTCAGCCAGATCCATTCGACCTAATATTTTTAAGCGTGAAATAACCGCATGAGTGATCGAAATCGGTAGCTCATAAACTTTATGTAACACACCATCGATCCTAAAACGAATTCCACCAACATCACGACGTGGCTCAATATGAATATCACTAGCCCGCTCTTTAAAGGCATACTGCAGTAGCCAATCAACAATTTGTACAATATGTTGATCATTGGCATCCGCTTCCTCAGCACCCTTTAACTCAATCAACTGCTCAAGATTGGTAACCGTATTATCTTTTTGTAATTTACTATCATGGGCACCTTTTACCGAGGCAGATAGTAAATAAAACTCTCTTTGGTATCGCTTAATCAGCGCAGGATTCGCCATGACTGGCACAATTTTCATACGCAACACCTGCTCAAGACTTTCACGCCATGACAGATCTTCAGGGTACATTACTGCAACTTTGACGACTTCCGCTTCTTTATCAACATGGATCACTAAAATCTTATGCCGTTGTGCATAAGCCATCGACATAACCCTAGTCACGCCATCCACATCAATTTTTAAAGGGTCGATTTTCACATAAGGTAGCTTATACAACTTAGCGACAAATTGAGTCAGTGACTCTTCATCGATCATAGTGCGATGATCATCGTGACGCATTAAGGAAAGGTCAGCAACTTGCTCAATAGGATGTAGCTTAGGATTGACCTGTCGCAAATGGATACGCGACGCCTGGAATTGCTCCTCTGATATCCAGTTGGCTTTTTTTAATAAGTCCAGTAATTGAAACGAGGATAAGGTTGCTGACATGATGCCGGTAGATGTGTTGTTGTAGTATTCTCTCAGGTTAAACCAAACCCATTGATTTTCCAAACTTTCAAGTCCATTGAAACAAAAAAATGGGGCCGTAGCCCCATTTTTAACTATCCTGATTCAATTAGAACTTCATTCTAACCGATAGATAACTGAAGCTACCTTCAGGATCATACACAGACGGATCATAACCATTCAAAGAACAGCTATAACATGCAGGCGGATCTTCGTTCAATGCATTGTTAATACCCACTGTTAGCTCCAGATCCATGCCTTCAATTTCAGGGTAATAAGTAAACTGGAGGTCGTGATACAAACGCGAATCTAATTCATTCTTTGAATCTGCATCCGTTGCTCCAGGATTTGAGCACAAACCTAATGCCGTTAAGCTGTTTGGCGTATTATCCAAAGTATCTGAACAGGACTCTGTCAAACTATCGATATAGCGCATAGTCCAACCTAAACTCCAGTCATTACGCTTCCAGGTTGTGTTAATCATTGACTTCCATTCCGGAATACCTGAATCGTTACGCTCGATACCTGCCAAGTCTTCACGTTGACCAAGAGACTCTTCGATATACTCACTGACAAAAGTATTAGTCCAGTCGACATTCAAAGTACCCCAGTCATACTGTGGACTTACATAGCTGATATTAAAATCATAGCCAGAGGTTTCAATCACACCAATATTAACCAGACGGTTGTTGAAACCGTTGATTGCACCACCAGCAGTTCGGCTGATGCCATTACAATACTCAGGATCTTGAGTTTCAATACAAAGATTCAACTGAGTCTGTGCATCAATTGCCTGTACTGCACCTTCAATTTCATGGTCATAGTAGGTGGCCTTGAAATCCAATGAATTGATCCAATCTGCCTCCGCGGCCCAGCCCGGACTATAAACAAAACCGAAAGTAGTACTATCAGATCGTTCTGCATCTAGGTCAGGGTTACCACCGGTAGTAATAGAAATCTGCGGGTTAGTTTGCTGATAAGTATCTGGAATGCCTAACGCTTCACAATCTTCCTGAAACTGTGTTCCAACGTAGTTAGAACATCTATCAGTCAACTGAGCGTCATACCGTGAAGCACCTGCATAAAGTTCACCGATACTTGGTGCACGGAAGCCCTCAGAGACAGCACCACGCAGCATGAACTCATCAGTTACGCGCCATAAAGCACCAAATTTAGTAGTCGTTTCCGAACCAAAAGTACTGTAATCGGAATTACGTGCAGCCAATGTTAAAGTTAACTCTTCAGCAGCAGCCATATCCTTCAACAAAGGAACCTTAAACTCAGCATAGTATTCGTCAACATCATACTCACCACGAGTAGGTGTTGATGGAACACCATTACTTTCACCCGCAACTACAAGACCATCCGGCTGATACGAACCACGGTATTCACGCGACTCGATACCTGCTGCAAAAGAGAAATAACCCGCTGGCATTTCAAATAAATCTGCAGAGATATTAGCTGAGAATGTGTCGATCACATTGTCACTGACGTCAGTCATTACTGGTTGAATATAATCCAGCATTTCCTGAGTGATAGTGCCGGAACCATTACCCTGACCACCGGTTAAGTTGAGCGGCACACAGCCATCTATTGCTTCACATTCTGCTAAAGCACCCAATGCATATTTGATGCGCTGAATATTATAGCTACCATAAGTCGTTTGTTGTGCATCATTCTTACCATGACTGTAATTAACGTCCCAATAGTAGTCATTATCACCAGCCATGAAACTACCATTAAAGCCCATTGCGATAAATGTGGTGTCAACATTCTGCTTAAATACACGAGGACCACCCTCTAACGGGCGACGCCCGATAAAGATCAGGTTGTTCTCATCCAGAGTGAAACCAAATGGGTTGTAGGGGTTGGTTTCATGAATACCGACCGTATCTGCCAAACCACCGGTGCCTGCGTCTGGTCCAATGAAAATTGGCTCTGGCGCTGCCTGGTTTGTTGATTTACGGTTGTTATAAAGTGCTTTGGTATAAAAGCTAACATTATCAGAAACCTGATAGTTTACCTGACCAAAGATAGAGGTACGCTGGCTAGGTGTGACATACAAATTGTACGTTGAGAAGTTAAAGCGATCATTGTTTGTAAACGCATGGAAGTCATCATTGGGACCACCAGGGTTATTTAGATCATAGGTAGGAATGCCAGTAACGCCATCGTTAATTGTAAGGTCATTAACTTGATCATTAGGGTCAACAAACAAGAACCGACCTTGCGGAGTACCTGAACTACCACGCGTCACGCCAGTGTAAGGAACTGGTACTTTAGAGAGCTCTCGATCATAAGCATTTACTGCCTGTTGATCATAATGGCTAACGTTAAAAAAGACATTGAGCCGATCAGAGTTGGCGCCAAATGAAATATCGAATTGCCCTGTCTCGCCATCACCCTCATCAAACATACCCCCATAGGCATTAATTTCCATACCTTCAAAATCTTTACGAGTAATGATGTTGACAACGCCAGCAATTGCATCGGAACCATAAATTGAAGATGCGCCATCTTCAAGAATTTCAACACGGTCGATAATACTGATTGGAATAGTATTTAAGTCAACAGAGTTTGAAACACCAGATGCGGACGAACCATTGACCCAACGCTGCCCATCAACCAGAACCAAAGTCCTTTTAGCATCAAGATGACGTAATGCAACCTGTGCAGCACCGGCACCAACACCACCACCATCAGGTGGGAAACCGAAGTTACCACTACTATTAAATCGAGTATTAAGTGCTGAACCAGAACCTGGTAATTGGGCAAGAATATCACCGATTGTTTTTAGTCCAGACTGATCAAGCGTGGCTCGATCTAAAACCTTGACTGGATTAGCACCTTCAGCTTGTGCCTGACGAATACGAGAACCTGTTATAACAATGCTCTCTGCTTCTTCCTCTTCTGCCGCCAAAACAGCATTGTTAAAGCTCACCGCAGAAAGGATCGCAGTGGCTATCATCAGCTTTTTGGCAGGCGGGAAAATAGATTTTTTATCCATTTTTTGAACCCCGTTATTGTTAGTTTATGTTTATTTATAACTCAGCTATAGGACGGTTAGCCTTCTAAAAAGCAAACCGCGAATTGTTATAGCTTAAAACTTAACCAATAACAACTGGCTCATTAGATAAATGTGAAATAACCAGATATTAACTACTTTATACCTAGTATTTGCTTACTGTTGCGGGTAGTTGCTTGGGCAATCTCCTGCGCGGGCTCTTCTCTTAGCTCAACTAAGCTATTGAAATTATGGAATATATTCAGTGGTGTATTGTGATCCTTATTATAATTGTACGGCTTCATATCCGGTGCATCAGTTTCCAGAACAATATCAGATAAAGGCAACTCAGCTGCCAAAGCACGCAACTTAACGGCTCGTGGGTAAGTAATAGCACCACCGAACCCAAACTTAAAGCCCAAATCACGATAGCGCCTGGCTTGCTCTAAGCTACCGTTAAAAGCATGTACGATCCCACCATGTTCGAAATGCATTGTTTGAAGATACAGCAGTATATCTTCGTGGGATTTTCTGACGTGCAGGATCACAGGAAGCTTGGCAGATTTAGCAATTTCTACTTGAGCTTTAAATAACGAAATTTGAGTTTTACGATCCGCCTCTTTTTCGTAATAATCAAGCCCAATCTCACCAATAGCTGACAGATTATTAACAGTAACCGCTAACTCAAGGTCGTGTAGATGTTGCTTTCTATGTTCTTTGAGAAACATAGGATGCAGGCCAAGAGCAACGTGTACATCCGGCCTCAGCGCTGCAAGCTGCCGTAAATGGCGCCACTTATCTTGGGTGACTCCTGGAATCAAAACTCCCTCAATTCCAACTTTATGCAGATTGGTAAGAATGGTTTCCCGATCCCGATCAAAGACCGGGAAATCTAGATGACAGTGGCTGTCGAAAAGTTTAACTTCTGGTTCTTTGTGCTTTGGTTTGAACATCCTATATTCTCTACCCTTTCCGTTGAAGCACCTGGCTTATTACTTGACTGACTTAGTGCTCACGAGTTTCAAAAAATCGAACATCTGGCCAACGCTCAATGGCTAAATTAAGATTAACCATGGTTGGTGCTAAATAAGTCCAGTTGTCCCCTCCATCTAAGGCCAGGTTATCGGCATTCTTACGCTTGAATTCCTCAAACTTTTTCTCATCATCACACTCAACCCAACGGGCCGTTGCAACGTTAACCTGATCATAGATACATTCCACTTTATATTCGTTTTTCAATCGATGTGCAACCACATCAAACTGTAGCACCCCCACCGCACCTAATACTAAATCATTAGATGTTTGTGGACGGAACACCTGAGTAGCACCTTCTTCTGATAGCTGAACCAGCCCTTTTAATAGAGCTTTATTCTTCAATGGATCACGCAAACGAACCCGGCGAAATAGCTCAGGGGCAAAATTTGGGATGCCTTTAAATTTGATCGCTTCGCCTTCAGTGAAGGTATCGCCAATCTGTATCGTACCGTGATTGTGTAAACCAATAATATCTCCAGCAAAGGCCTCTTCAAGATGCTCACGGTCACCAGCAAGGAAAGTTAACGCATTACTGACAGTCATATCGCGATTGAGCCGTACATGACGCATTTTCATCCCTTTTGTGTATTTACCACTACAAATTCGAGCAAAGGCTATACGATCACGATGTTGTGGATCCATATTGGCCTGAATTTTGAATACGAAAGCGGAAAATGTAGGCTCAGTGGCTTCAACTTTCCTTTCGTCAGACTCACGAGCCAATGGTGAGGGGGCCCACTTAACCAGGCCATCCAGCATATGATTAACACCAAAGTTACCTAATGCGGTACCAAAAAATACTGGAGTCAGTTTACCCTCTAGAAATTCCTGCAAATCAAACTCGTGGCTAGCGCCTTGAACCAGCTCCAGTTCCTCTCGTAAATCTTTCGCTAAATAACCTACCGCCTCATCAAGTGCCGGATTATTCAAGCCTTCGATAATACGCACATCCTGAATTTTATGACCTAAGCCCGATTGGTAAAGATAGGTTTTATCCTCAAGAATATGATAAACACCTTTGAACTGCTTACCCATACCGATTGGCCAGGTGACTGGCGAACAATTAATTTTTAAAACGTCCTCAACTTCATCCAGCAGCTCAATCGGCTCACGAATATCGCGATCCATCTTGTTCATAAAGGTGATAATCGGCGTGTCTCGCAAACGACAGACTTCCATTAATTTAATGGTTCTGGCCTCAACCCCCTTTGCGGCATCAATCACCATCAACGCCGAATCCACCGCGGTCAATGTACGATAAGTATCCTCAGAGAAATCTTCGTGTCCAGGGGTATCAAGGAGGTTGACCACACGACCACCATAGGGAAACTGCATAACAGAGGTAGTGACCGAAATACCACGCTGCTTTTCCAGTTCCATCCAATCTGAAGTTGCATGTTTGCCGCCGCGACCTTTAACCACACCCGCTTCCTGGATCTGGTTACCAAATAACAGAACCTTTTCGGTAATGGTGGTTTTACCCGCATCCGGGTGCGAAATAATAGCAAACGTACGGCGATTCTCAATTTGAGACACTATTTTTGAATCAGTTTTGGACATACGACTCTCTTAAGTAAAACGTGGGGCAGAAGCAGTAAGGCAGCAATTATAAGCATTTGCCGCCCATTGTCATAGTTTGTAAGACGATTAGCCTGATTTATTTTGCTCAGTAGCAGGCCTTGATTCCGACGAGCTTGGAGAACCAGCCTCCCTCGCAATAGCCAGAGACCTGACATCATAACCAGTCGGTGATTGATGTACTCTTAAACCAAACTCTGGCAAGACAGCAAAAATATGGTCAAAGATATCCGACTGTATCCCCTCATAAACAGCCCAGTCAGTGGTCTTTGTAAATGCATAAACCTCTAAAGGGATACCATTGGAAGAAGCTTCGAGCTGACGAACCATCAAAGTTAGTTCTTGATGAATTTGGGGATGATTCTTTAAATAATTGATTAGGTAAGCTCTAAATGTGCCAAGGTTTGTTAATCGACGACCATTAATGCGCAATGACATATCAAGGCCATTTTCTTCATTGTACTGTTTGACCTCATCCAGCTTTTGCTGCAGGTAAGGAGCAAGCAATTTTGATTTTCTTAATGTCTCAATGAATTGGTTGCTTAAAAACTCCACACTACTTGAGTCAATCAATAGCGAACGTTTTATCCGTCGACCACCGGTTTCCATCATACCGCGCCAGTTTTTAAACGAATTGGATATCAGGGCATAGGTTGGAATGGTGGTAATGGTTTTATCCCAGTTCTGAACTTTGACCGTTGTCAGTCCAATTTCAATAACATCACCATCAGCACCATATTGCGGCATTTCCAGCCAATCGCCGACTTCTAGCATATCGTTGGCTGATAATTGAATGCCCGCGACCAAGCCAAGGATAGGATCCTTGAACACCAGCATGACCACTGCAGTCATCGCACCCAGACCACTAAGAATCAATAAGGGAGATTTACCTACCAAGAGGGATACCACAAAGATACCTATAACCAGTACAGCAACAATTTTGATGCTTTGAAAAATCCCTTTAAGCGGCAAGGCTCTGGTTTTAGTTTTCTTCTGTCCGATTAAATAGATAGCATCAAGGAAGGAAAAAATGGTCAATAATGCGAACAACTGTATCCACAAGAGTGAAAGAGTTTGCACCCATCTAAGCGCTTCAGAGTCCGACGTTAACCAAAGCCCTGCCTGGATATAAATGATGATGCCTTGGATCATCAAGGCAAAACGGTTAAAGAGTTTATTTTCGAATAGTGAACGCTTCCAAAGCTTTTCTGATTTCCTCGCCCTATTTTCAACAAAACGCAAAACGACCCTGTGTAGAATCAGGTGAACAACAAGCGAGATCAGGATAATCAACCCTAAAACCGAAATAAGTCCCGTAGCATCAGAAAACTCAACGCCGTGATTTTTTAACCATTCTGTAAATTGTTGCTGCATATTGTGCCAATAAAGCCTGGAAATTAGTCCTTAGGCTAGTGATTTACAGGCATCTGTCAAGTTGAGAAGGAAAATAAATACCCATTATTAAAGGTAGTGTGATCAGATGGTTATAACTTTATTTGGTAGCAGAAAACATAAGGTATTGGATATTCAACCAAACGGAGTTACAAGATTAGTTGAGCAATTGCTAATTTACTGCTATAAACTAGAGTACAGCCATTGATATTCCATTGTGTTAACTAAGTGGAATCAGCTGAAGTGACGGCCTCTATACCATGAGGAGACAGCCCAGGAAATATGCTTTCCAGACCTAGAAAGTTTCAAAACTCAGACAAATCAGTCTCTATATGGGTCATTGCTTTAGTTATTTCTTTAGGCGTGGTTATTGTCTTACCCACGCCAGACGTAAGCCAAGGTCTTGCCTCCTACCTCCCTCTTCATACCGCACTTGAGGTCATAGCGATAGCCGTAGCGTCAATGGTGTTTGGTATAGCATGGGTTACTCAAAAGTTTCAGCCAACAACCAAGGTCATCATTTTAGGAACCGGAGCCCTAGGCGCTGCCCTTTTGGATCTTACCCACACCGTCTCCTATCAAGGAATGCCTGATTTCATCACTCCCAGCGGCCCCGAAAAGGCTATTAATTTCTGGTTAGCCGCAAGATTTACAATCGCTTTAGCTTTATTACTAGTAGCTTGTGTCACCACAAACTGGGAGCAGAAGCTAGCCAAGCTGTCACGCTATTTCTGGCTAATCCTGATATTAACAGTGGCTAGCTTGTTTCATTTCTGGTTTCTGTATTATCCCGAGTCTGTTCCAAACACCTATTCCAGCGGTGAAGGCTTAACTCAGTTTAAAATCATATCTGAATACATCCTAATCGGTCTCTATCTGTTAACTGCGTTTTTACTTATTAAGCAACTTAATAATATTCGTGAATTTGGAGCTAACTGGTTAGTTGCTGCGGCAATTACCATGGCAATGAGTGAATTCTTTTTTACCCTTTATGCCAATGTAAACGACATGCATAACCTGATAGGGCATATTTACAAGATTTTTGCTTTTGGTTTTTTATATCGCGCTTTATTTGTGGAGGCTGTACAAAGCCCTTTTTTACACATGCTTCAATTGCAAGCAAAATTGTCAGCAACAATTAATACTTTGCCTGACTTATTAATTGAAGTCGACGCCAAGGGTAACCATCTCGAAATTCATTCAATTGACTCCGAATTACTCCTAGATACCCCTGACAAATTGATTGGAAAGAACCTTAAGGAGGTAATGGATAAAGCTACGGCTAAAGCTTGCCTAGAAGGCATTTCGCTTGCAAGTCAAATTGGAGTATCCAGAGGTACGAGAATCACATTGAAAGTTCCGGCTGGCATACGAACATTTGAACTATCAATCGCTCGTAAGATTGATCAGCCTGATCAACAACCCACCTTCCTCATCCTGTCAAGAGACATCACGAGCACCATTGACAACGAACAGAAAATTGCGCATGAGGCCAAGCTTAATAAGCATTTACTGGATCTACAGACTCATCTGCACCTTGGTGGTGAAGAGTATTTTATGCAGTATAGCGTCGACATCGCCGAGAACCTTACAGCAAGCTCGGTTGCCTTCATCCACTTTATTGATAACTCTCAAAAGATCATAGAAATCGTGACCTGGTCGACCAACACTCTAGCCCACCACTGTACCGCAGGTTTTGAGAAACACTACCCTATCGATCAAGCAGGCATCTGGGCTGATGCGATTCATAACAAACGCCCAGTGGTGATTAATGATTATGACGATGCCAGCAATAAGAACGGTTTACCTGAGGGGCATGCTTATTTAAAACGTTTCATCAGTTTACCTGTTATAGAAAATGATAAAGTGACCATGATGGTTGGGGTGGGTAACAAAGATACAGATTACACCACCCAAGACACTGAAACTCTGCAAATTCTAGCCAACACTATCTGGAACTTGATTAAACAGCGCTGGCAGGATGCGACAATTCGCCGCTTATCTACCGGAATAGACCAAAATCCATATCCCGTTCTGATTACGGATACGAAAGGCAAGATTCAGTATGTCAACCGGGCTTTTACTGAAACAACTGGATATACAGAAAAAGAGTCTATAGGTAAGAACCAGATAGAGTTTAGTGCAGAACAAGCCCCATCTGAAACATTTAAAAAGATTTGGCGACAACTTGCTCGTGGTGATGCCTGGCGTGGTGAGCTTATAAGCCGACGCAAAGATGGCTCTCACTACACTGAATTTGCCATGATTTATCCAGTACGCAATAGTCAAGGTAAGATTATTAACTATGTGGCGCACAAAGAAGATATAACCCTTAAAAAGATTGCAGAAGAAAAAATTCATCAGTTATCAAATTATGATCAATTAACAGGCCTCTTAAAACGAGAGATCCTGGAAGAGCGTCTGCAGCAACTGTTAGATGATAGCTTCAAACAAAAACAAGCCATGACAGTTCTGTGGCTCGGTCTTGATAACTTCAAGGCCATTAATGATTCACTCGGCCACCAGCTCGGTGATTTGATTTTGATTGAAATAGCCAACCGCCTTCGTTTCGAATTCGGTAAACAATCCATCATTTCACGCGTCAGTGGTGATACCTTTGCTGCTATTCTACCTTCAACTAATCAACACAGTGCGGCAATTACTGCAAAAAATATACTGGAAGTCGTTCAACGCAAAATCAAATTCAATTCTCATATATTCTCGGTCAGCGCCTCCATTGGTCTAGCTATCTCACCCAATGATGGAAAAAGTGCAGATAAGTTAATTATTTGTGCAGAGACTGCGATGTATCGCGCCAAACATGATGGCCGTAATACGTTCAGATTCTTTGCCCAAGAGATGCAGGAACACTCACTACGCTCTCTACAACTATCTGCGGCATTAAAAGAGGCTTTAACCAATAACCAGTTCCATTTGGTTTATCAGCCACAAATGAATTTAGATGACAACTCAATGGTTGGTGCTGAAGCCTTACTACGCTGGGAGCACCCTGAGTGGGGAGCTATCTCACCGGGTGAATTTATTCCTTTGGCTGAGCAGAACGGTATGATTGTGCAGATTGGAGACTGGGTTATTAAACAAGTTGCTCAACAACAAAAAGAATGGCTAGCAAAAGGCTTCTCAGCTTTTACGGTTGCAGTAAATATATCTGCATTACAGTTTCATCAACCCGACTTAGTCGATAAAATTACAAACTTAGTACACAACTCTGGCGTCACTCCCCGTAATATTGAGATTGAACTTACTGAAGCCGTAGCATTAAAAGATCCCGAAGCTGCCGGTAAAACAATTGATGCATTAAGTCATGCAGGTTTTAAAGTTTCTATCGATGACTTCGGAACGGGTTACTCATCAATGAGCTACCTCAAGCGGTTTGCAGTCAACAAACTCAAAATTGACCAATCGTTTATTAAAGATATTGTTGCTGACATTGATGACCAGGCAATCGTTACAGCAATTATTCAAATGGCGCATAGTCTGCATAAAACAACGATTGCTGAAGGGGTCGAAACACAAGAGCAACTGGAATTGTTACGAAAAAAAGGGTGTGAAGAAATTCAAGGTTACTGGTATAGTCGTCCACTTACCGCACAACAATTCGAAACATTTTTACAACCTAAAGAACCGCAAGAATCTGATGAGCTGCTAGCGACCTAAAGTGGCCTCTCCATAACCAATGCGTCTTCTTTTCCTTTAAGCGTTTTATAGTAATTCTTACGTAAGCCAATTTCTGCAAAACCCTGCTTATGGTAAAACTCAATAGCGACCAGATTCGAATCACGTACCTCAAGGATAACTTTCACCATCCCAGATTGTTTTGCGTAATTGTACATTTCCTCGATTAGCTGAGAAGCAACGCCAAGGCCTTGAAAGTTTGGATCGGTAACGATATTCATCAAATGACATTCGTCATATAAATAATTAAAAATGGCGTAACCCATTATCGCACCACCCTGTTCTAATACCAGACTAGGATAACCTGACTCAACACAATCGGCATGGATCTTATCTGCCCAAGGGATGCTATAAGCTTTTTTTTCAATTGTGCAAACTTGTTCCAGATCAGCTTTAGTTAGCTGACGGACATGATATTCATTATCTGGGAAAAACATCTATGTTTGCTTATAGCTTATCAATTAGAAGGGAAATGATGCCAAGCATTGCAAGTGTGTCACTACTCAGCAAGCCTCTGTAGTAGCTGCCACCAGGATTTCTTGTCATCGGTACATTGCCAATCCAGGCTTGGGGCCTTCTCAACACTAAGGTCTGCCAACTTGATGGAGCCTGTTGTTGAAAGTAGCACTTTTTTACCGGTTAAATTATCGATTGATTCAGCCTCTGCGGTCGCGTTAGCTTGCTCAACTAATTGCGCTAAAGCTAGCGGAAACTCAGTAGCTTGCCATTGCTTCCATGCTTGCTTAAGCGACTGAAAATTACTCTGAGCCTGTTTTAAATTTTGCTCAGATGTTATTAATATATAGACTTCAGCTTGTGTGCTAACTTCCACTGAAATAAAACTGAGGAGTGATGTTTGCTCTGCTTGAGCTTTTTCTTTAGCTTCCGCATCAACCTGCTCACAAATGATATCAGCTACAGGCACCTGCCTGGAAACCCAGACAGGTAAGCCGATAGCTTCAAGATACGAACGATTCCAGGTAGACATTATTAACAACACTTATTGTTATCGTTTAACAATCGATAACAAATCTTCATCAAGAATGTCATGCTTTTGATCAGCCAGTTTTTTGAAAGCGACAAAAGCATCATGTAAATCATCATTATTATCAAACTGCACGCCTAATTGCGCTAAATGACTTTTGAAAGCATTGCGACCGGAGTGCTTACCGAGAACCATACGGTTATTGGCCCAGCCTACATCTTCAGCGCGCATGATTTCATAAGTTTCACGATGTTTGAGTACGCCATCCTGATGGATACCAGATTCGTGTGCAAAGGCGTTATCACCGACAATCGCTTTGTTCGGTTGCACCGCAAAGCCAGTGATTTTAGAGACCAACTGTGAAGTAGGCACAATGTGGCGTGTATCGATATCCACTTCAACATCAAAATAATCAGGACGCGTCTTAATCGCCATAACCACTTCTTCTAAAGAAGCATTACCGGCACGCTCACCCAAACCATTAATCGTACACTCAACCTGACGCGCGCCTTTTTGAACCGCGGCCAGAGAGTTTGCAACTGCCAGACCTAAATCATTGTGGCAGTGTACCGAGAAAATAGCCTTGTCTGAGTTAGGAATACGCTGAATCAACTGCTGAATGGTATTAGCGTACTGATCGGGCAGGTTATAACCTACCGTATCAGGGATATTGATAGTGCGAGCACCAGCATCTATCACTTGTTCAATAATCTTGCACATAAAGTCCAGCTCGGAACGACCAGCATCTTCACAGGAGAACTCAACATCATCACACAAACCACGTGCAAATTTTACCGATCTCACTGCATGCTCAATCACCTGCTCAGGCTCCATTTGCAACTTATGCTTCATATGCAAAGGAGAAGTAGCGATAAAGGTATGAATACGACCAGAATTGGCCCCCTTAAGCGCATCACCCGCAGCCTGGATGTCTTTTTCCATAGCGCGAGATAGCGAACAGATAGTGCTATCTTTGATGTTATCAGCAACCAATTTAACCGCTTCGAAATCTCCCGGGCTTGCAATCGCAAAACCGGCTTCAATAACGTCAACTTTCATTAATTCTAATTGTTTAGCGATTTCCAGTTTTTCTTCTTTGTCCATCGACGCGCCAGGGCTCTGCTCGCCATCACGCAAGGTGGTATCGAAAATCACTAATTTATCTTTCTGACTCATATAATATCTACTCCAATAAGGCCTAAGTCAGCATCACAGGCTGGCGGGCCATCTCTATTCATCCCCTAAGGATACCAAATATTAAGAGGCTAAGATAAGGTTTGATGACAGGTTCGACCAACTTTTTCTCTATCACTTCATAGATTCTTGATAAACATCAAGCATAAAAAAAGCAGGGACTATGCCCCGCTTCTTCAAGTCAAACTAACAACTAGCTTGATTTACTCTTTTTCTTCTTAGGCTTGTCTTCAACCACACCAGAAATTTCTTGGTGTGAATAATCATCCACCTGAATCACATCCATGCGGGCTTCTTCGGCATCCACCAGGATTTGCTGCTCTTCCTGATTAATAATGCCCTTTTCAATGGCCTGCTCAATGCGCTCCATGTTGGTGGCGTGTTTATCCAAATCACCGGCTTTCATGGCTTTGCGCAGCTTGCGTCGCACTTCGTCAGCTGCCAATACCTTCAGGAATGCCAGCTCAACACGACCTGTGACATCATCCGCTGTTTTCCCCACATAAGCATATTGTGTAATGCGGTCTCGAATTTCACAGTCTTGCATCATCGGCTTAACAATATCCTGCTCCAACTTATCCGATGGCATGTGATAACTTTTGCCATATGGGAAAGCAATAAACCGCAACATTTTTCCTACCGCTTTAATTGGGAAGTTCTCATAGAACTCATAGAAGGCTTCCTGAGCTTTGAATAAACCATACTCAAGATTCCACTGCACATAAGGAAGGTCAGCTAGTGGACGGTCATTGTCTTGATAATACTTTAAGACCGCAGAACACATATAAAGGTGGCTTAATACATCTGCCAATCTTGCGGATAAGCGTTCTTTACGTTTTAAATCGCCACCTAAAATACCCATGGCGATATCAGAAGTTAACGCTAGCGCTGAACTCATACGCGTTAAATGCTGATAATATTTTCCTGTTTGACCGCCAACAGGCTTTTTAGCAAATTTTGCAGCACTCAACCCTAGGGCAAAAGTACGAGCAAAATTACTAACACCATAGCCAATATGACGGAATAATAAACTATCAAAGCGTTTAACCCCCTCTTCGGTATCTTCCAGCTGTGCCGCCATCATTTCACGCAACACATAAGGGTGGCAACGAATCGCGCCTTGACCAAAGATCATCAGGTTCCGTGTCAGAATATTGGCACCTTCGACGGTAATACCGATAGGCTGACTCATATAACCATTAGCCAGATAGTTGCGTTCGCCCATAATAATGGCGCGACCACCATGAATATCCATTGAGTGATTCATAATCTCACGACCCATTTCAGTCATGTGATACTTTGCAATAGCAGACACCACTGATGGTTTGATACCTAAATCAACCGCACCAGCAGTCATGACGCGACTTGCCTCGGTTCGGTAAGCAAGCCCCGCAATACGAGCCATGGCTTCTTCGACACCTTCGAAACGACCAATGGGCGTTTTGAACTGTTCACGCACCAACGAATAAGCTCCAGTCATACGGTAAGCTAACTTCGCTACTGCAGTCCCCATGGCCGGCAACGATATCGAACGCCCCGCCGCCAAGCTTTCCATCAACATTCTCCAACCTTGACCGGCATACTCTTGACCGCCAATCAGCATTTCCATCGGAATGAAAACATCCTTACCAGTTGTCGTACCGTTCATGAATGCTTGATTCATCGGCAGGTGACGTTGACCAATTTCAACACCAGGATGATCAGCCGGAATCAATGCACAGGTAATACCGTAATCTTCTTTATCACCAATTAAATTGTCGGGATCGTAAAGTTTAAACGCCAAACCAACAATCGTCGCCACAGGCGCTAAAGTAATGTAACGTTTGTTCCAAGTCAGCTTGATGCCTAAAACTTCTTTACCATTGTATTTACCCTTGCAGACAATACCTTTATCCGGAATAGCGCCAGCATCAGAACCGGCAACCGGAGAAGTCAAAGCAAAACAGGGGATTTCGTCGCCTTTAGCCAGACGAGGCAGGTAATGATCTTTTTGTTCCTGGGTACCGTAATGCAGTAGCAGTTCACCAGGCCCTAATGAGTTAGGCACCATCACCGTTACTGCCGCACTACCGCTGCGCGTTGCAATTTTGGTTACAATCGTCGAGTGCGCCAATGCTGAAAAACCTTTACCGCCGTATTCTTTAGGAATAATCATTCCTAAGAACCCTTTGTCCTTAATGAACTGCCATACTTCAGGAGGAAGATCCTTACGTTTATGCACAATATCCCAATCATCCAACATGGTGCATAACTCTTCCGTCTCATTATCGACAAAAGACTGCTCTTCTTCCGTTAACTGCGGCTTGGTGATGTTCAACATCTTATTCCAGTCTGGATTACCGCGGAATAAGTCCCCTTCCCACCACACATCACCAGCTTCTAAAGCCGTTTTTTCAGTTTCATTCATTGGTGGCAAGACTTTTTGCATAAACAAGTAGGCTTTACGAGAGATCCAGTCAATGCGTAAATCAGGAAGTAAGTAGAAAGTTGCTACCACAGCGAAAATCAGTAGCGAAATGAATAATCCCCAGGTAAAACCACCATGAATCCATAAAACAACCAAAGCAACTGCATTAATGATCATTGCTTTTTTCATTGCCATACGTTGATAGGCACAAAAACCTACCACCAGCAACATCACAACAATCTGTAATAAACCCATCATTTCAAATTACCTCAACAATTATTCAATATTACGCTTTCATACCGGCTGCGAGGAATGGCACCATTTCTTTAATAACATCCTCAACACCCAAATCTCGATTAAAGTCGGCTTGCGAAATCTGACGCAAAGCGTCGCTTCCGCCTAAAGTAAAAATCATACTCCCTAGCATATAGTGTAACCGCCAGAAAATCTGATCAATGGTTAGCTTCGGGTAGCCTTTTTGAAACAAGTGGGTAAAACGTACTAATACATGCCCATACTTGTCCGTGACATAGCGACGTAAATGCCCCTGCGTTTCAGCATAAGCTCGCCCTAGCAGACGCATAAAAATAGAAATTGCATTATCACGTCGAGAGTTAAGACTTAATAATGGCTTGATCAGAGCATTTAAAAGTTTTTCAGCCTCAAGTTGAACAGGCTGTAATTGCTCCAGAGTCATAAGCTCAAGACTCAACTCTTTGGTAAAATCCTGCAAAAAACGATCAAATACAGCCTGAATTAAAGACTTCTTAGAACCGAAATGATAGTTCACACTAGCCAAATTAACTTTTGCTCGCGTGGTAATGGTTCGAAGACTGGTCTCAGCAAAGCCCCTTTCTGCAAAGAGCTGCTCAGCGGCATCCAATATTCGACTCTTAGTTGACTCAGTTTTAGTCATGCTCACACAATCCTGCCCAATCAATTCCAAACAACTGTTTGAAACATACGTTCATATTGAATATTTGTCAAGCGCACAAATCAATCGACGATAAATCCATAGTGAGCGAAAGAGCTCATGCAGTAAAAGAGACGTGAAAAAGAAGTTGCAACAAAGAATAACTTCAAACAGAAAGTAACAGGGTTGGGAAACTGCGTTAGCAACTCACAGAAGTGATCATTGACTCAAAAAAACAAGTTATTTAGTGTAATCAAAATAAAGACGTGAATGTCAGTTAGAAATATCAAGGAAAAGTTAACTGAGATTTAGCCAATGACACAATTGTTGGTAATCAAATGGCCAACTCAATTCATCGGCGTCTTGTTCTTTCTTCAAAACAGGAATTGAATAACGATATTGGTCAAATATTTTGTCATCATCAATGATATCAAAAGCAATAATTTGATAATGACATTCATCCTTAAATTGGTGCGAAATTTCAATTAACATAGCCTCGACTTTTTCGCACAAATGACAGCCAAAAGTTGTATAAAAAAATATTTTTTGCTGTTTATCATTCATTTTTGTTAAAAAACATTAAAAAAGGTTCGTTATTTGCAACTTTAGCATAATTAATTATTAACTTTCTAAAATTATTTACGTATACTTTGATTGAATTTTAATCAAAACATCTCGCAACACAGGGGAAATGACCATGGCTAAAAAACCAGTAAAAAAATCTGCTTCTAAAGGTACAACTTTGAAGCAACTTGAAGCAGCCGAAAAGAAAGCTTCAGACGCAGTTAAGAAAGCTCGTGACGCAGCAAAAAAAGCAGGCGACAAAGCTAAAGCTGCTGCCGAAAAAGCTAAAGGTAAATCGACAAAAGCAGCTAAAGCTACTGCCAAGAAAGCAAAAGAAGCACTTCGTAAAGCCAAAACTGCTGTTAACCAAGCTGTAAAAGCTCAAAATACTGCTAAATCTAAACTAGCTGATGCTAAAGCTACTGCTGCAAAGCAAGCTGCTTTAGAAAAAGCAATTGCCAAATTTGAGAAAGATTGGGCTGCTAAAGAAGCTAAGAAGAAAGCCGCTGCGGATAAGAAAGCCGCTGCTAAAGCTAAGAAGAAAGCTGCCGCAGATAAAAAGAAAGCTGCTGCTAAAGCCAAGGCTGCTGCTGCTAAAGCTAAGAAGAAAGCCGCTGCAGACAAGAAGAAAGCCGCTGCTAAAGCTAGAGCTGCTGCTGCTAAAGCTAAGGCAAAAGCCAAAAAGAAACCTGCTAAGAAAAAAGCTCCTGCTAAAAAGAAAGCACCAGCCAAGAAAAAAGCTCCTGCTAAAAAGAAAGCACCCGCTAAGAAGAAAGCACCAGCCAAGAAAAAGGCTCCTGCTAAAAAGCGCGTAGCTAAAAAGAAAAAGTAAGTCTTAGGGCTTATTAATAAAAAACCCAGCTTTGGCTGGGTTTTTTATTGCTCAACAGTTAAAGAACTAGAGAATAATCAACTTTTATGCTGGATTAACCAACATCTGTGATGGTTTCGGCTCTTCTGAAAATCACTTGGCAAGGTTCTTGCTGTGATCTCCTGTACATCAAAGCCTTCTGCAAGCTCTTTTTCTATCTCGAACTTTTTAAAGTTATTAGAAAAGTACAATTTGCCCTTTTTATCTAACAGCTTCATTGTCTGATTGATTAACTCAACCTGATCGCGTTGAACGTCAAAAGTCGAATCCATTCTTTTAGAGTTGGAAAAGGTTGGAGGGTCTAGAAATATCAAGTCATAGATTCTTTGTCCCTGAGCCTCATCAAGCCACTGCAAACAGTCGGACTGAACAAACTCATGTCCATAGATAGGAATACTATTTAACCCAAAGTTCTTAACTGCCCAGTTCAAATAGGTTCTGGACATATCTACCGTAGTAGTTTTTGCACCACCTTTTGCCGCATAAACGCTAACAGAGCCCGTATAAGCAAACAAATTTAAGAATCGCTTACCATTAGCTTCAGCCATGATCATCTTACGAGTTTTACGATGATCGAGGAACAAACCGGTATCTAAATAGCGGTTTAAGTTTACATAAAACTGTAAACCTTGCTCATGAACCACCTGAAACTGTTCTTCTTCACTTTGCTTTTGATATTGCCAATCACCTTTCTGACGTTGCCTTTGTTTTAAGGCGATTTCCGATTCTGGAATATGTAAGAGACCGGATGTTACCCGCACAATCTCATTCAACCGGCGTTGCGCGACTTTCAGTGGAATATCTTTTGGTGGCGCATACTCCTGGATATGAACCATCTCATCATAAACATCAATCGCAGCAGAATACTCTGGCAAATCGGCGTCGTAAAGCCTGTAACAGGTCACATCATTTTGCTTGAGGTAGGATTTAAGTCGCTGTTGATTTTTAATCATACGATTCTTCAACATGACAGCCCCTTCTGAGAGGTTTTTATCCCAGTCAGGATTAACTTTGGTCGGGTCAAAAGGCTTGTAGAAATTCTCTTCTTTAACATCAAACAGGTATAACTGGCAGTCAATTGCCCCGTTTTTAAATTTGTACTGCTTATGGGAGCGCATTCCCATTGCTTTAGCAAACGATACTTCATTGGTAATAATCGCTACCTGCCAGCCTATACAGTGACTCTTAATATAGTCTCCAAAGTCGCGGTATAACTGAATGACCTCATCCTCTTCACCTAGGCGCTCCGCATAAGGAGGATTGGAGACCAAAAGGCCTGGCTCTTTAAATGCTTCGAGCTTAGGGCGCCTAATATCCTGCTGACTGACTTGAATTAACTCATCAAAGCCAGCGTTTAATATCACCTCTTTCGCCAGCTCAAGGCTCTTACGATGGCTGTCAGAGCCAATAAAGCGATTGTTTAGAGTTAATTTATTCTTATTAAACTGACGACGTGCCGATGCGATGGTGGTTTGCCATAACTCTGCATCGTGCTGCTTCCAGTTTTCAAAAGAATAGGTTGGATTAAACAAGCCCGGAGCCATATCGCACGCAATCATGACCGCTTCGACTAATAAAGTACCAGTACCACACATGGGATCGTGAAAACTGTAGCCCTGTTTAGACAACGCAGGCCATCCGGCGCGGATCAACAACGCTGCGGCCAGGTTCTCTTTGATCGGTGCGCGACCTGAAACCGGTCGATACCCCCGCTGATGCAAACTGCGTCCGGCTAAATCAATACCAATTTTTAACTGACGACCATTGATAATGGCATGTATTCGATAATCAGGATTGTCTTTATCAACCGAAGGACGTTGTTCAAATCGTTCTTGATAATAATCCACTACTGCATCTTTGACTTTTTGTGCGGCAAAACCCGAATGACGAATATCATCATTTTTACGAGCGATGGCATCAACCACGAAGGTTTGCTGCATATCAAAGTGCCAGCTCCACTCAATGCTATTAACCTTCTGATACATATCATCAACCGAAGTGAACTCCTCATCAAGGAGGCACAAATAAATACGATTGGCTAAACGGGAATGGAGGCAAGCTTTATAGGCGAACTCTAAATCACCCTCAAAAACGATATGGGAAGGATGTTCTTTAAGATTGATAGCGCCAAGTGATGTCAACTCGTCAATTAAGAGAGCCTCAACGCCTTTGGGGCAACTGGCATAAAATTGCATGATCACGAACGATAAATGAAATAGCCGCCATTATAACGGCTATTAGTTTGCTTTGCTTTGAAAGTTTTTGCTATTGGGCCTGTTGATGCTCTTTTAACCCTTTCGCCACTTCATACACAAGCTGTGGACCGTGATAAATAAACCCTGAGTAGATCTGAACCAACTTAGCACCGGCTTCAATTTTATCAATCGCGCTTTGCTCATCGGTGATACCACCCACACCAATCACCGGAATCGCATCATCCAGAGCTTCTACCAATCGCTTGATCACCTTAGTCGATTGACTGGCCAGCGGCTTACCACTTAAACCGCCCTGCTCTTCAGCGTGCTTCATACCCTCAACCTTGCTGCGGTCGAAGGTAGTGTTGGTTGCGATAATACCGTCCAGCTCATATTGCTTGAAGGTATCCGCCAACTCCTCAATGTCGCTGGAAGATAAGTCAGGTGCAATTTTAATGGCCAAAGGTTTATATACCTTATGCTCCTGATGTAGGGCTTGCTGTTTCTTTTTCAGGTTATCCAATAATTGCTTCAGTGTATCACCGAACTGTAAATCACGAAGTCCAGGTGTATTGGGTGAAGAAATATTCACTACCATGTAATCGGCACGGTGATAAATCTTCTCCATACCAATTAAATAATCATCGACAGCCTTTTCAACAGGTGTATCAAAATTCTTGCCAATGTTTATACCCAGTACACCTTTGAAATGTGTCTTTGCCATATTATCGAGCAAAGAATCGACACCATTATTGTTGAAACCCATGCGGTTAATAATAGCTTCTGCATCTTTAATTCTGAACAGTCTAGGTTTAGGATTGCCGGGCTGTGGGCGTGGGGTGACGGTACCGACTTCGATAAAGCCAAAACCGAAATGACTCAAGGCATCAACGTATTCGCCATTTTTGTCTAAACCAGCTGCAAGCCCCACTCTATTGGGAAATTGAATACCCATCACTTCAACTGGGTCGTCTACCTGAGGCTGAGACAAGAGACCTGAGAGTTTTAATTTATTGAGCATGTTCAAACTGTTCAATGACAAGTGGTGCGAACGCTCGCCATCCAGCATAAACAAAAATGATCGTAACAATGAGTACATACAGTTGCCCCAACGGGTTTAATAAAAGGTTTGGTACAAAAAAGCCTGCCATCGACTTGATGACAGGCTGTATTTTAACAAACAAAATACTAGAACGTGCTTATTTTATGCCTGCTATTTTTGAGGTACCCACTTTCCATTTTCGTAAAAAGCAGTCCAGCCACTGGCTTTACCGTCTTCTTTAACACCAGCGACATACTGCTGGCCAGTTTTACGACTAAATTTGACGAAAGTACGATTGCCGTCAGGATCTTTCAGAGGAGCTTCCCCTAAGAACTTATACTTTGGATCAAGCTTGTCTTTAACAGTGACTAATTCATCGACGGCCGGTGCACGAGTTTCACGATTACGTGGAAACTTACTGGCTGCCAAGAAAATACCAGCTGCACCATCACGTAATACGTAATGGTCATCTACCTTCTCACACTGCAGCTCAGGCATCGGTATAGGATCCGCTTTCGGCGGAGCAGGTTGTCCACTCTTAAGAAGCTTACGGGTATTCTTGCAGTCATCATTGGTGCAATCGAAGTATTTGCCGAAACGCCCCGTTTTCAACTGCATTTCGCTACCACACTTATCGCACTCAAGGATCGGCCCATCATAACCCTTGATCTTGAACTCGCCTTTCTCAATTTCGTAACCATCGCAATCTGGGTTATTACCACAAATATATAGTTTGGTATTTTCATCAACCAGATAATCATCCATGGTTGAGTTACATTTTGTGCAACGCTTCTTGTCGTGCAAGTAACGGGCTTCTTCTTCCTCATCAGCCGCTATAAATTCTTCACCTGGAATGAGATTTACGGTATTTTTACAGCGCTCCTTAGGAGGCAAAGAATAGCCCATACAGCCTAAGAAAACACCAGTACTGGCATTCCGAATCGCCATATGATTCTTCTTACATTTGTCGCATAGAATATCCGTTTCAACGGCCTCATTACGACGCATACCGCCTTCGCCTTCCTCTTCATCAGCCTTTTTCAGCTGTTGTGAGAACTCATCATAAAATTCATCCAGCGTCACTTTCCAGTTTTGTCGGCCGGACGCGATATCATCCAGATGCTTTTCCATGGTTGCGGTAAATGAGAAATCCAGTAGGTCACTAAAACTTTCAACCAGTCGGTCAGTCACAATCTCGCCAATCTTCTGGGCGTAAAAACGACGGTTTTCAATTCGTACATAACCGCGGTCCTGAATCGTCGAAATAATAGAAGCGTAAGTTGAAGGACGACCAATACCGCGTTTTTCTAATTCTTTAACCAGGGCAGCTTCAGAGAAACGCGCTGGCGGTTTTGTGAAATGCTGCTTAGGATCAAGCTTCTTAAGCTCAAGCATTTCACCCTCTTTCACATTCGGAAGCTCTTCATCTTCTGCATTTTTCTTTTGCATCGGTAGCACTTGAGTCCAACCATCAAAACGCATCACACGACCGCGAGCTTTTAGCTCATAATCGCCTGCTTGAACTTTTAAACTGGTCACATCAAACTCTGCAGGTAACATCTGGCAAGCCACAAACTGACGCCAGATCAAGTCATACAGACGCTCTGCATCTTTTTCCATGCCACTTAAATGACCAACCTTTTTAGTGACATCCGAAGGACGAATGGCTTCGTGTGCCTCTTGCGCACCTTCTTTGCTACTGTAACTATTAGCTTCTTTCGGTAAATACTCAGCACCAATATTGGTTTTAATATAATCGCGACAAGCGTCAACCGCATCAGCACTCAAGTAGGTTGAGTCAGTACGCATGTAAGTAATATAACCGGCTTCATACAGGCGCTGCGCCATCATCATGGTTTTCTTAACACCATAGCCAAGCCTTGTACTGGCTGCCTGCTGCAGTGTTGAAGTGATAAAAGGTTTAGGAGCTTTGCTTTTCTGTGGCTTGTCTTCGCGAGTCACTACTTTGTAACTTGAAGACTTTAGGACTTCGAGCGCTTTGTTGGTTTCCTGCTCACTATTTGGGCGGAAGTTTTTGCCCTGATACTTATTAACCTGTAAGCGCAGATCATCTTTTGACTGGGTCAGGGTGTTGGCATGGATATCCCAATACTCTTCTGGAATAAATGCTCGTATTTCACGCTCACGCTCAACAAGAAGTCGAACTGCAACTGATTGCACACGACCTGCAGAAAGTCCGCGCGAAATCTTGCGCCACAACAATGGTGACACCATAAAGCCCACAACACGGTCAAGGAAACGGCGCGCTTGCTGTGCGTTGACATAGTTCATATCTAAGTCACCGGGCTTAGCAAATGCCTGCTGTATGGCTTTTTTGGTGATTTCATTAAACACGACTCGCTTAAATTGAGTCTCTTTACCATCTAACAATTCACGTAGGTGCCAGGCAATCGCCTCTCCTTCTCTATCCAAATCCGTTGCGAGGTAGATAGTATCGGCGTCTTTTGCAAACTTCTTTAATTCATTTAATACTTTTTCTTTGCCCGGCAACACTTCATAACGGGCTTCCCAGTCATGCTCAGGATTGATGCCCATACGTGCAAAAAGCGCCGTTTTTTCTTTAAGCGCTTTTTGTTTAGCTTTTTGTTCCGGAGAGAGCTTGCGCGTCGCGGCTGCCTTGCGGGCTCTTTCTTTGGCGTCCACCGGCTTTTTATTTTGCGACCCAGTGGGCAAATCACGGATGTGACCGATACTCGATTTGACAATAAAGTCTTTTCCCAAGTATTTATTAATGGTTTTCGCCTTTGCTGGCGACTCCACTATAACCAAAGATTTTCCCATATATGTTCCAAAACTCTCTTTTAATCAATGAGTTAATTATGTTTATTGGTCAAAGGGCAGAGATTGACCCTGCCCTTTCCTTTTTTATTATTAACAATCTTTAATGGTCGCTGTCTAGACTTTTTTATACATCGACTCGAAAAAGATGATTTTTAATACTCGTTTTACAATTGCCGTAACACCTGATGTGCCGGTTGCTTCAAAAGACTTTTTAACCCCCACCAGCCCGCTATACAAATAAATCCTATAGCAACAAGAGGCACCCATAACCAGAACCACGGATGGAGTACGGGCTCAATATTCAAGGCTTCCTGATATAGGACGGAGACTAACACTTCCCCACCAATCACGCCAAGAATTCCTGAGAAGAGTCCCAATAATGCCAACTCAGATAATAATGTCATGCGAATGAACTTAGTTTGCGCGCCAAGGGTTTTCAATAAAGTTGCTGATAATACACGCTCTTCTTTGCTGGCCTGTAACACAGCGTATAAAACAGCGATGCCTGCCAGAAGTACGAACAGCATAATAAACTCAACCGCAGCTGTTACCTGATCCAGAATAGTCTGCACCTGCTCCATAATGACATCCAGCTCGATAATGGTAACTGTCGGCATCTCACGTAAAATAGTATTCAGAGTACTTTTCTTTTCCAGAGGCAAATGGAAACTCGTGATATAGGTCGCCATATTTTCACCCAGAGCCCCAGGTTCTAGAATCATGAAAAAGTTCGGCTCAAACGAATCCCATTGAACTTCACGAAAGCTGGTTATTTTACTTTTAACTACAAGCCCGCCAATCGAAAACTCGAAGACGTCACCAATACCAACACCGAGTCTTTCTGCCAGCTTTTGCTCAATTGAAAGTTGATAGACACCATTTTCATCAGGCTGATGTTCAGGATTATCCCACCACTCACCTTTTACAACAGTATTTGCTTTAGGAATATCCTCAGCCCAGGTGAGGTTCAGTTCACGACGTAGTGATCCATCATTCTGAGCCTCCTCAGAAACAGCTTCTTCAATAGGTTTACCGTTGAGGCCAGTCACTCGCCCGCGCACCATGGGATAAATGCCTGCAGTTTCGACATTTTGCTCAGCCAAAATCGACTCAAGGGTTGGTACTTCTGCCGACTGAACATTAAGTAAAAAATGATTCGGCGCATCTTCGGGTAACTGACTTTGCCACTCGCTTAGCAGCTCACTTCGAATCAATACTGTCGACAGCATGATGATAAAAGCTAAGCCGAACGCTGTGATCTGACTGATGGTAAATGCGGGATAACGTTTTAATTGGCCGAGTCCGTAACGAACGGCTGTGGAGCCTCGTTTGCCAATCCAAATGCCCACTTTAAAGATGAGCCAGGCCATCAGGCGAATAACGATAAAGGCAACCAGAGCCACGCCCAACAGAATGCCGACCAGTTTCAAGGAACCACTTTGCCACCACATCAGTAGCGCCATGGTCAATATCGCTAATAAATAAATCAGCCAGCTGGAAACAGGTTGCGGCACCATTTCTTTACGCAAAACACGCAATGGTGACACTCGTGCAATCTGGAAAAAAGCCGGCAATGCAAAACCAATCAACACCACCAAACCACTTAAACCGCCAGCGATAACCGGCGCCCAATTCATCGGAACCATCGGCTTTGGTAAGAAGTCAGCAAACTGCACAATAATGGCTTGTTGAATGGCCAAACCCAGGACAACGCCAATGGCAGAACCAATCAATCCCATGATCATTAGTTGCGATATATAGAGACGATGAACTTGAGCAATCTGCATGCCAAGACAACGATAAATTGCCGCATAATCATAATGACGACGACTGAAACGTCCAGCTGCAACTGCAATAGCCACACCCGCCAAAACCACTGAAATCAAGCTCGCCAAACGCAGGAAAGTTTCCGCGCGCTCAATCGATGCCTGTAACGCTGGTGTACCTTCTTTACCGCCGGTTAAGCGCTGGGTTTTGTTCATCTGCGGCTTAAGCCAATCGATAAAATTTTCGCGTGGTTGAATATCACCAGCAATAAATAAAGTATAAGAAACTCGGCTACCCGGTTGAATAATATTGGCACGCTCAACATCGGCTTGATTGATATAGACCTTCGGTGCGACATTGAACATCTCGCTGGCTTGCCCCGGACCACCCACAATCACGCCTGCGATGGTTAGTTGAATCGATCCGAAATCAACTTCATCGCCTTTTTGCGCGCCCAAAACAGCCAGCACCCGCGGCTCTACCCAAACCGAACCTACTTCTGGTTGAGCCTGCACACTTTGTCCGCGCGTGAAAGGCTTGTCAGCAATTTCAAACTCACCTTTAAGCGGGAACTTGCCGCCTAACGCGGTCACGCTGACCAACTGAAATTCATCGCCTTTAGCCAAGACCGTTGAGAAGCCGGTAGATTCTGTGAGCTGTAGTCCCTCACTCCGCCCTTTTTCTAACCACTCCTGCTCAATGGGTCTAGGAGTTCTTAAAGTATAGTCCGCACCCAAAAACTCACTGCTTTGTTCGCCCATGGCACGATGAGTTCGATCGGTTATAGTACCAATCGCTACCATTGCCATCACTGCAATCATCAGCGCAAAAAATAAGACCTTAACTTCGCCCGACTGCCAGTCCCGTCGAAATAAACGCCAAGCCATACCGCGCATCAGGCTGTCCCCACTTTATCTGTTTGCGCTGTATCACCCTTGACTACTTGAGCTTGATTTACCGAGTCTTCAACCACTTTACCGGCTTCAAGACGCACTAAGCGCTGGCAACGCTCAGCCAAACGATCATCATGAGTTACCAACACTAAAGTAGTTCCAAGCTGCTGGTTTAATTCAAAGATTAAATCAATAATCTTGTCACCATTAGCTGTATCAAGATTGCCTGTCGGCTCATCAGCAAACAAAATTTTCGGTTCAGAAGCAAAAGCCCGCGCAATCGCTACACGTTGCTGCTCACCGCCCGACAATTGATGAGGGTAGTGATTTAACCGTTCAGCCAGACCAACTTTCACCAGTAGCTCTTTCGCTTTCTTGTGAGCATTTTTGTCTTCCTTCAACTCAATCGGCAGCATCACATTTTCCAACGCCGTCAAACCCGGAAGCAGATGAAATGACTGGAACACAAAGCCCACATACTGGGCGCGAACCGCTGCCCGTTCATCTTCGGATAACTTATGGATAGGGTGACCCGCAAGCTCCACCTCCCCCTCTGAGGGCGTATCCAAACCTGCCAGTAACGACAGCAAGGTCGACTTACCAGAGCCAGAAGCTCCCACAATCGCTACACTATCGTGTTCATTTACGGTTAAACTAACCTCCGATAGAATGGTCAGAGATTGTTCAGGCAGTTTGACAGTTTTCGTTAAATTGTTAGTTGTTAACATTTTATTCATTGCTCATTGATACCATTGAGTTATCAAAAAATTAAACTAAGCATATCATTATGAAGATGAAATTGGCGTGGATTTTGTTTCTAGTTGTTGCGGTCTTTAATGTCGCAATAACTGCAAATGCACAAGAAAAACCCACCATTTTAGTTCTCGGCGATAGTCTGAGTGCCGGCTACAACATTGAGGTTGAGCAAGGCTGGGTTGAATTACTCAACCAAAAGCTTAAACAAGAAGGCTACCCCCATACCGTCATTAACGGCAGCATCAGTGGCGACACCACCACTCAAGGATTACTTCGCTTACCGACACTACTTAAGCAACATGCTCCTGAGATTGTCATCATAGAACTTGGCGGCAACGACGCACTGCGTGGTACATCCCCAACAGCCATCAAACGCAACCTCGCTAAACTCATCGACACCAGCAAACGTTCAGGTGCTGAAGTCCTGTTGTTAGGAATCCAAATCCCACCCAACTACGGCCAACGTTATGCACAAGCGTTCTTTAACAATTATGCCCAGCTAGCCAATGAAAAAAAGGTGAAATTGGTTCCTGTATTTTTGGAAAACGTCGGTGGGGTTGATGAGTTGATGCAGGAAGACGGCATTCACCCCAATGCAAAAGCACAGCAAACCCTGCTGGAAAACGTTTGGCCACAATTGAAAACACAAATAAATAATGCGGGTTAGGTTTAATCGCCTATCAGTCTTATTGCCTTTATTACAAAGCAAACTACCTAACTAATCTGCATTATTAAACAGGTAGCACCTTTAAAACTCCCCTTATATTGAGCTAAGACACGTACAAAATATAGCAATCAAAATCTTGGATGATTTTGATAAGAATTTTCAGCACAGGGATGTGATGTAAATTCTGGTGCGTTAAGTATTTTGGGAGTGGCGCAGGGAGTCACGCGAAGCGTGGCCTCAATATCGGGGTGTCGTTTCTTTTGGTTTCTTTTCTTTGGAAAGCGACCGTAGGAAGTGCCGGTGGTGCAAAGAAAAGGAACTCGCTGAGTAGCGAAACATTGGGGTAAGGAATGAATCAAAGTCACTGGATACCGTGGTTAAATCACGGTATGACGTATAAAAAAATGCCGGCTGACACAAAGTCAAACCGGCATTCCACTCTCAACTAATATTGGCAAAGGTTCTACCCCTTGGGTGCTAGAACCGCCAGGCAAAACCCACCATAGCAACCCATGGATTAATCTGTACATCAACAGTCGTTGCTACTGCACCATTCACTTTAACATCAGCTTCAGTATCAATATCGATATACCAGACTGCTGTGTTGAAGTAGAAGTTGTCGCTGATTTTCCAATCGGCGCCTACTTGTCCTGCCAGACCAAATGAATCATCAAGCTCAAGCTGAACATCATTGGTGCTTAATGCCGCTTTAAGCTCTGGCGAGGCTTTTTCATCAAAGAATTTAGTGTAGTTAACACCAAGACCAAAATAAGGACTAAAATCATCAGTGCCAAACTCTGGATAATACTGGAACGAAACAGTAGGTGGTAAGTGTTTAGTTTCACCAATCGGCAGACCCGCTAAATCGCCAGAACCATTGATATCATGCTTGAATGGCAAAGCCGCTAAAACTTCCAAACCCCAATTATCGCTTAGCATCCAGGTGCCACTAAAGCCGACTCCAGTTGCTGAGTCAACGGTAACGCCATCATTAGCACCCAACACATTAGAGCTGTCATCATTAGGGCTAACATGAGCCGCACCGAGGCGCAAAATGAAATCGCCTTCTTTGTGTGCAAACGCATCAACAGCAGTTAAAGATAATACCGCGCCAACCGCTACCGCAGTTGCTGATTTGATAAGTTGTTTCATGGTGAATTCCTTCTTTGTTTAAGACGCAACAAAGATAATCCACCCACGATATGAAAGCTTGACCTGGATCAATGGTTACAACCCAGCAACTCATCAGTTTGCTTTTTATTGATCGGGATCAAGTTATTAAAGTTACTATTGCCCCGGATACTTAAAGAAGACTGGAAACCGAAACATACTGACTACTCAGTATGTTACTGATAGCATTGTAAAAATGACAGTATTTCTATACTAATGGATAATTACAGAGATCGTAAAATGAGAACACTAATAATTCTAATTACAGCTATTTTTACGAATGCTTGCGCCTACCATCACGAGAAACGTTTTACTTACACAAATGTAGTAGATGCAGAATACTTCGAAGGTAACTTTTATTCTCAGTCGGACCATATAGTTTTTGATATTGATTCGGAAATAGTTGCATTGGGTCATGTAGAGCTTAATTTCATCGATTGCAGTGACGAAGTATGGCAGTGCACTTCTTATGGATTATTCATTTTTGCTAAGAACAAGGAGTCCTCAGGTTTAGATGGGGAGTGGGTTTATGAAAGCACAAAGTTCACTGTTCTGGATGAAGTAACTGTGAGCATCTTTGGAAAAAAAATTACATCTAAGCAAATTCTTATTAGAAATGCTCACACTAAACCCAATGGAAATTTTGTATTGCTATTGCATTCGAATGAGTATGGCCTAATAGGCTTTATTAAAAGTGACATCGAAAATGGGGAGGTAATCCAAAACACTTACTTACTCTCTGATAAGACTGGGATTCGATTATTGGAATGAAATACAAAAGCAAAGGCAATATCGAATAAGAAAAGGACATGCCAATAGTACATCTCACTACTTGAAGCAACAGACTATCAGTCTCAAAGTAACACATTAGGGTTTGCAACCTAAAATCAAGAAAGTCACTGGATCCCGCGGTCTAGCCGCGGGATGACAGAAATCAGAACATTAAACCATCTTCCACAAAAAAAACCCCGTCTTATTCGGGGCTTTTTCTTTAGAGATTTGTCTATAGAGCTTTTTAATTAAGCAATTGAGGCGACTGCTTTTTCAAACCGGTTTAGACCATCTTCAATTTCTTCGTCGGTGATGTTCAGTGCTGGCGCTAAACGTACTACGTTCATGCCTGCTACTAAGACCATGACACCATGCTGCCAACCGGCTTCGATGAATTGGCGGGCTTTTCCTTGCCATTTTTCATTAAGCACCGCGCCGAGTAATAAACCGCGGCCACGGACGCTTGAGAAGACGTCGTATTTCTTGCCGATTTCTTCCAGGCGGGCAACGATTTTGGCTGATTTATCGAGCACTGATTGCAACATTTCAGGTGTGTTAATGGTGTCGAATACCGCATTGGATACGGCACAACCTAACGGGTTACCGCCGTAAGTACTGCCGTGTGTACCCGGCACAAAACTGGCTGCAATTTTATCAGTAGTAAGCATGGCGCCAATTGGGAAGCCGCCACCCATTGCTTTAGCCGTAGTAAGAATGTCTGGAGTCACGCCCATGCCCATGTAAGCATACAAGTGACCGGTACGGCCTACGCCGGTTTGCACTTCATCAAACACTAATAATGCATTATGCTTATCGCACAGCGCACGCACACCTTTAACGAACTCAGCCGTTGCTGGGACGATACCGCCCTCGCCTTGCACTGGCTCCATCACAACCGCACAGGTTTTGTCTGAAATAATCGCTTCTAACGATTGCAGGTTGTTGTATTCTGCATGTGAAATACCGCCTGGTAGTGGCTCAAAGCCTTCGGTGTATTTCGGTTGACCGCCGACACAGACGGTAAATAAGGTACGGCCATGGAAGGACTGTTTGAATGAAATGATTTCGCTTTTTTCTGGGCCAAAGTTGTCATGCGCGTATTTACGCACTAATTTAAATGCCGCTTCGTTGGCTTCGCCGCCCGAATTAGCAAAAAAGACTTTATCGGCAAAGGTTGCTTTGGTCAGTTTGTCTGCCAGTTCCAACGCTGGTTTGTTGGTGAAAACATTACTCAAATGCCAAATCTTATCGGCCTGGTCTTTAAGTGCTTTAACTAACGCAGGATGATTATGACCCAAGGCGGTTACCGCAATACCACCAGCAAAATCCACATAATCATTGCCGTCTTGGTCCCAGACACGCGAACCATCGCCACGCTCCGGAATGATAGTCGCTGGGTTGTAGTTAGGCACCATCACCTCATCAAAGGTCGCGCGAGTATAATTTGAATGTGCAGATTTATCAGACATAAAACACCTTAGCTTGTAACAGGGCTTGGATCTCTTGACCTTATTGGTTCAATTCCCAGGATCCCTGCAAATATGAGTCGATTGAAATAGGTCGGTATCATGTCCTTTTTTCTGCTAAAATTCCACCCCTACACCTGTCTTTAACTCAATTTTTACTTGATTTCAAAGGGCTGACAGGTCGTACAAGTCTCTTATATTACAATCTGACACTTCCTTTCTGTGGTGAGATTTCCTATTATCATCAACCGCTTAGACGCGAGTGTCACTAGTTAAAGATACATTTTCAAGAATTCAGGACTTTCAATCATGGTTATCAGACCAGCTCAACATACTGATTTACAAGACATTTTGGCACTAGCAGCCAGCGCTGGAACCGGCCTAACAACACTGCCGAATGACCCCGTTCGTATCGAGGACAAGATTAAGAACTCAGTGGATGCCTTTAGCCGCGATATTGTTGAACCTGGGCCTGAGTACTACTTTTTCGTACTGGAAGATGACGTATCTGGCAAAGTGGTCGGTACCTGCGCATTGGTCGCAGCTGTCGGCATGGACGAAGCGTTTTATACCTATAAATTAAGCACTGTAGTCAACACCAGTCGCGATTTGGGTATCTATAACAAACACAAAATCCTGGTCTTGTGTAACGACTACACTGGCACCACAGAAATTGCCACCCTCTACCTTTCCCCAGACTACCGCGGTGGTATCAATGGTCGTCTGTTAGCCAAGTCTCGCTTTCTGTTCATGGCAGATTTTCCTCAGCGCTTTGCTGATAAAGTCATTGCCGAGATGCGTGGCTTTAGTGATGAGCAAGGTCTCTCACCGTTCTGGGAATCTCTAGGCCGTCGTTTTTTCACCATGGATTTTGCCAAAGCTGATGCCATCAGTGGCTTAGGTAGTAATCAATTTATTGCTGAGCTTATGCCGCAACATCCGATTTATGTGGATATGCTGTCGGGTGATGCCAGACAAGTGATTGGTCAAGTACATCCAGATACTCGGCCCGCATTAGCCATGTTAAAACGTGAAGGCTTCCGCTATCAAAATTATGTCGATATTTTTGATGCCGGCCCCACTATTGAAGTACCAAAAGATCAAATTAAGACCTATCGAGCCAGTCGCCTGGTTCCGATTAAAGTTGGAGAGCCGGAAGGCGACACTGAAGCTATCATGATCAGTAATCGTCGCCTTCAAGAGTTCAGAACAACGGTTTTCGACACACGCATTGATACCGATGAACTTATCGTCAGTCAGGATGTTCTCGACCGACTAGAAGTCAAAGAAGGCGACACGGTACGTGCAGCAAGCTTACGCAATAAACGTTAAACCCATTCATAGCAGTTTTACTCAGTCTCAAGAGGTGTCTTAAGATATGTCTCATAAGAATTTAATGATCAACAATCAATGGATCGCTGGTCAGGGCGACAGCTTTAGCTCAATTAACCCCGCCAATGGTGAGGTGATCTGGCAAGCTAACGCTGCGACTGAAGGGCAAGTGGATAAAGCCATTGCAGCAGCACAAAAAGCCGGTTGGGATTGGAGCCAACAAACCCTTGAGCAGCGAATAGAAATCATTAAAAACTTTGAGCAGCAATTAAAAGATCATAAAGAACAATTGGCTGAACTGATTGCTCAGGAAACCGGCAAACCTTATTGGGAAACTTTAACTGAAGCTGGCGCTATGGCCGGTAAAATTGATATTTCGATTCGCGCCTATCATGAGCGTACTGGTGTTAAAGAAGCTGAAATGGGCGCTGGTATCGCTGCTACTCGCCATAAACCTCACGGTGTTTTAGCAGTCTTTGGCCCCTATAATTTCCCAGGCCATTTACCGAATGGCCACATTGTTCCAGCGCTGATTGCTGGTAACACTATTGTATTTAAACCAAGTGAGTTAACCCCAGCAGTTGCCGAGCTAACCGTCAAGTTATGGCAAAAAGCAGGCTTACCGGAAGGTGTTTTAAACTTGGTGCAAGGTGAAGTAAATACAGGAATAGCACTAGCCAGCAGTAAGCATATCGATGGTCTTCTATTTACTGGTAGCGAAACCGTAGGCAACTTATTGCATAAACAGTTAGGTGGCCAGCCAGGCAAGGTTTTAGCTTTGGAGATGGGTGGTAACAATCCACTCATTCTGGGGGATGTTAAAGACTTAAAAGCTGCGGTTTACCACACCATTCAATCGGCCTACATTTCTGCTGGACAACGCTGTACCTGCGCCCGTCGTTTATTCGTGCCAAAAACTGGACAAGGCGATCAGTTTATCGAGATGCTCACAGAAGCGGTTAATCACATTCGGGTTAGTCATTACAATGATGAGAATAAACCATTTATGGGCCCTGTAGTGTCAGAAAAAGCCGCCAAAGATTTAGTCCGCGCGCAACAAAACATGCTCGACAAAGGGGCAAAGGCCTTAGTCAAAATGGAACACTTAAAACCAGGCACAGGCTTTGTCAGTCCGGCATTGTTGGATGTCACTGATGTTGTGCATGAAGATGAGGAGTTCTTCGGCCCGATACTTCAAGTCTATCGCTACGACGATTTCGAAAGTGCGATTGCCGAAGCCAATAATACGCGCTTCGGTCTATCAGCCGGTTTATTCAGCGATGACCAAACACAGTACGACACATTCTATCGTCGCATTCGTGCCGGTATCGTTAACTGGAATAACCAATTAACCGGTGCATCAAGCGCCGCGCCATTTGGCGGTATCGGTAACTCGGGTAATCATCGTCCTAGCGCTTATTATGCTGCGGACTACTGCGCGTTCCCGGTAGCTTCGATTGAAAATCCTGAATGTGTCATGCCGGAAACATTAACGCCTGGAGTAACTCTATAATGAGCACCAATAAAAATATGGCATACGAATTTAATTTTGATGGACTGGTTGGCCCAACCCATAACTATGCTGGTTTATCGGTGGGTAATGTCGCCTCAACTTCAAATTCAAATCTAATCGCTAAACCCAAAGAGGCGGCCAAGCAGGGCCTACAAAAGATGAAGGCTTTGCATGACTTAGGTCTAAAGCAAGGCGTAATAGCGCCAATGGAGCGCCCAGACGTCGCTACGCTGCGTCGTTTAGGCTTTACCGGCACTGACACTCAAGTCATCATCAAAGCCGCCAAGCAGGCACCTAAAGTACTGGCAGCCTGTAGCTCCGCTTCAAGCATGTGGACAGCCAATGCCTGCACCATGGCACCATCAAGCGATACCGCTGATGAAAAGGTTCATTTCACGCCAGCTAATCTGGCCAATAAATTCCATCGTTCGATTGAACACTCAACCACAGGCCGTATTTTACAGGCCATGTTCAAAGACGAGAATCACTTTGTTCACCACCCTGCTCTACCAATGGGTGATCATTTTGGCGATGAAGGCGCTGCCAACCATACCCGCTTTGTGGATGTAAATAGCGATAAGGGTTATGGCAAAAAGGGCCTACACTTCTTCGTTTATGGTAAACATGCATTTGATGACAGCAAGCCAGCACCCCATAAATTCCCAGCACGCCAAACCTATGAAGCTTCTCAAGCTGTTGCCCGCCTACACATGTTAGACAGCGACAATGTGGTGTTCGCTCAACAAAACCCGCATGTGATTGATAAAGGCGTATTCCACAATGATGTGATTTCCGTGGGCAATGGCAATGTATTGTTCGCCCACCAGAAAGCCTTCTTAAATCAGATGCAGGTTTACACTGATCTTGAACGTGCATTCGATGGCGAAGAGTTCCATGTCGTTGAAGTGGGTAACAATGACGTCTCAGTTGAAGATGCGGTTAAGTCTTATTTATTCAACAGCCAGCTAGTCACGCTGCCGGATGGCAAGATGGCGATTATCGCACCCGGAGAATGTGAGTCTGTTCCTGCGGTTAAAGAATACCTGGATTGGTTAGTCGATCAGGATACGCCGATTACAGAAGTGAAAATTTTTGATGTAAAACAGTCCATGCAAAACGGTGGCGGTCCAGCCTGTTTGCGTCAGCGTATCGTGTTGAATGAAACAGAAGTAAGCGCCATGAATCAGAATGTCATTATGAATGATGATCTGTTCGCCACACTCAACGCCTGGGTTGAAAAGCATTATCGCGATACACTCACCGAAGATGATTTGGCCGATCCAAGCCTGCTCAACGAATCACGCATGGCTCTGGATGAACTAACCAAAATCTTAAACCTTGGATCAGTTTATCCATTTCAAATGATTTAAAAAATAAAAACATAAAAAAGCCCGCGTTTTGCGGGCTTTTTATTGCTTGAAACAAGAACTTATTGGAGTTTGAAGTCCAGTTTATATTGCAGGTTTTGGGTTTGCTTATTCTCCCCAAACTCCCACTCCTGGAATGCATTCAAAGCAACCTCATCAAAGATGCCTTTAGGAACCGATTCATGCACTTTAATATTTAAAGGCTTTCCTTTTTGATCGACATCAAACTTAAAAACCACATGACCTTCGATCCCATTCTCTACTGCTACTTTCGGATATTGTGGAGCCTTAGGGGCTTTGGTAAAACCAACCTTATTAACTGTCTCAGGCTGTTTAGGTTGAGGAGGTTTAACTGGTATTTGAGGCTCTGGAATGAATTGAATTTTCTTTTCAAATTCAGCTTTTTCCTCTTTTGTCATTGTCCTTTTGGAACCATTTTCTTCAATAAAATAGTTACCATCCTCGGCGGTGAAAGTTTTGCCACTATCATCCTGCCATTTGATGACATGTTTTTGGGTACCCGATGAGTCGGAAATATGCCGTTCATCAATAGTGATCACTTTTGCCGAGCCATCTTTGTCTGCGTCATGTCTCATGATGATGATTTCTTGACGCTGCTTTTCTATATCGGCACGAGCTTTTTCCATATCGGCTCTTGCTCGCTCCATATCAACACGGATGCTCTTTTTCATCTTGTCGCTAGACATCTCTTCTTTAGCTTTCATGATAGCTTCTCTAGCTTGTTCCATTTCTTCCTTGGAAATGTTTCCTCTTTCAAACTCAACTTCGATTTCACGTTGAGCTTCGGCTAGAGTTTTATGAGCATTTTCTATTTCAATCTCAATATCTTGAAGTTCATCTTCATGAAGTACTAATACGCGATGAGCATTTTCCAACTCTTTTTCGACCATTACTAACTCTTGCTCTGTCATGTGCAAGTGCTTTTGAGCTTCTTCATGCTTTTGTTCAAACTCTTTGCGTTCCGCTACAGTCATTGGGCGTTTGTCATCACCTTCCAAAATGTAATATTGATCATTTTCCTGGATGTAAGTGACACCATCCCCTTCACTGAATTCGATAACTACTTTCTTTTTACCTTCATCATCAATGACTATATTTTCGGTGGTTACAACACGCTCTTCTTTGGGCTCCTTATTGGCTGCATAGACGGCACAACAGCTTAGAACAAAGGCAGCGCCTAATGTCATCACTATCTTGCCGGTTTTGTTTAACGGGTCTGTGATATTCATAATTCTTTCCTCAAGTTGGTTAAAAACCTTCCATGAGCAAAGTAGACTTACAGAGTGAGTGGCAGAAACTGTTGATAGAAGCGCATGACCATAATCTTTAGTTCGTGTCTGATTACCTTTATTCAGTACCAGATAATCACAGAATAGCTCTTGGTCATGCCTGAAATTCTTTCGGGCGATATAAATAAGCGGATTAAACCAGCCAATGCAGACGAGAACATCCCATAGCAGGTTCAACCATAAGTGCTTCTGTTTAATATGCTGTTCTTCGTGCTCAATAATGAGCTGTATTTGTTGCACCGATAATTGCTTTGCAACGTGGATTGGGAAATAAATTGTTGGCTTGATAAAGCCATAAACAGCCGGAGACATTTCTTTGTGGTCAACGGCAATAACCTGATATCGACTTCTTCTTATTAAATTAAAACCAGGCAATTCACTGATTGGTCTTTCTATGTTTTTTAAGTCTTTTCTCAGTTCTATGTGCTGAATAATCAGCCTCAATAATAATAACGTTGTACCTGATAACCAGAAGGCACCAAGCCACCAGTAATTCTGTAACGTTTCTACAGGCTTGGCTATCATGACAGATACCGCCTGACCGATATAATCAGAGTTAGCACTACTAAAATCAATCGAAGCAATAATCTTGGCAACCACAAAGCCAACAGGAATGGCTAACCAAAGCAGGTACGAGTTATAACTTTTAGTGGTTTTTCTGATAAAAAATCGCACGACAAGAACAGTCAGGACAATAACACTTAAATCAAGATTAAAATGCCAGAAAGCATCCAGCCAACCGTTCATTTTAAGATCACTTAACATCGCTACTCTCCTTGTCATTGAGCAAGCCTTTTAAATAATCCAGCTCATCTTTCGATAACTGTTTATTATCAACGAAAGTAGCAAGCAATTCTTTCATATTGCCCTTAAACATTTTATCCAGAAAGCTCTCGCTTTCGTCAGCCAGGAACTCATCACGCTCTATGGCGGGAGAATACAGATAGCGACGACCGTCTTTCTGGAAAGTCACAACTCCCTTCTTAACCAAACGATTTAGAAAGGTTTTAACCGTCTTTTCACTCCAGTCCTGTGATTGAAGTCTTTCAACCACTTCGGTACTGGTTAATGGAGATTCCTGCCACAGAATATCCATTACATTCTTTTCTGCTTCACTCACTCTGATCGACATACTTTACTCACATCAGTCTGTGTTATTTATGATTACACCTGTAATCTACAGCAAAGATTACACCTGTAATCATAAGCAGTCAACACTAAATTTGCAGTTTTTATGTCAATCGCTTAGAGTTCCACTATTCGAAAATGGGGCTAATAATTATGAATCTTAGTTTAAAGATCCTTATCTATATGGTCGCCGGTGCGCTGGTTGGCGTACTCTTCCTACAGTTTGGCGACTATCAATGCGCAAAAGATATTTCAAAAGAAGCTTGCTCTGCTATCCAAAATGATAGCTGGGCCTATACTTACTTCGTGAATGGGATCTTTCATGTTGGCGGAAGCTGGTTTATCAATGCCTTGAAAATGCTAATGGTTCCGCTGGTATTGGTGTCACTGGTATGCGGTGTTAGCTCGCTGGCTGACCCTTCAAAGCTGGGAAAGCTCAGTTTGAAATCTATTGGCCTTTATCTACTTACCACCTCAATTGCTTTAATCGGTGCTTTGTCACTGGCTTCAATATTTAAACCCGGTGTTGGCATGGATATTGGTGACGCCAACTTTGATGCGAGTGATAAGCCACCATTAACTCAAGTTTTGATTGATATTATTCCCACCAATCCTTTTATAGCAATGGTCAGCGAAAAGATGCTGCAAATTATTGTATTTGCTATCCTGATCGGCTTAGCCATCACCATGGCTGGTGAAAAAGGAAAGCGTATAGGGAATTGGTTTAATGATATGAATAAAGTGGTAATGGAGCTGGTCAATATCATTATGCGCTTCGCGCCTTATGGGGTTTTCTTTCTCATCGCAAAAACCTTCGCCGAGTTCCCTTTCGACAAAATTGCCGGCTCACTTGGTGCATACTTTGCTCTAGTTATAGGTGGCTTAATTCTTCATGCTTTAATAACTTACGGTGTTTTAATTACTGTCCTTGCCCGTCTCAACCCCATTAATTTTTTCAAGGGAATGTGGCCAGCGATGCTTACCGCCTTTGGTACTTCCAGCAGTAATGCCACCCTGCCGGTTACCATGCGTTGTGTAGAGAAAAACCTTGGCGTGCACCGCAATACTTATTCCTTCACCTTACCGCTTGGTGCAACCATCAATATGGATGGCACCGCTATTATGCAGGGTATTGCGACGCTGTTTATTGCCCAGGCTTACAGTGTCGATTTGAGTATGGCGCAGTTACTGACTGTGGTTCTAACCGCAACACTTGCATCAGTAGGAACTGCAGGCGTGCCTAGTGTAGGCCTTATTATGCTTTCAGGCGTACTGACACAAGTTAACCTACCTGTCGAAGCGATTGGTATGATCCTGGGTATTGACCGACTACTCGATATGACGCGTACCGCAGTCAATATTACTGGTGACGCCGCAGTCAGTGTTATCGTTGCCAAAAGTGAAAATGAGCTGGACAAAGATGTTTATAATCATGCCAAAGTTCATACCGAGTTTGATGATTAATTAATCATACAAAATATTTAGAGGCGGCCTTTACCGCCTCTTTTTATATGGGTTTTAGATAAAAAGGATTACACTCTAGTAATGAAGCGAATTCTCCCCATCTTTCTGATAACCCTACTTATCATTGTGTTAGTACAGGCATGCTCTAATGTGCCTTTATCCACTATGCTTAAAATGTCGAGTTTTGATGAGGAAGATTTTATTCGGCTTAATCCTGAAGAGCTTCGTGTCAGAGTTCGTAGCAATACCAAAACTAACGTTATAGAGGCCAACCAACTCACATATAGCTACAAGGACACTGAAACTTACATTGACCAATACTTATCTCTGGAGAAGCTTGAGGAAGAAAAGATAAGGACTGTTAAACACTGGTTCAAGGACGACAGTGTTGAGCATATTAGCTGGTATCGACTTGATGAAGAAGGAGTCGAGCAGTTCAGAGCGCTACAAAAACACCCTTTTTTGCAGGATAAAGACCGAGAAGGAACGTTTGAGCTATCCGTGCAAACTGTTTACACCGAAGATTCACCGCTACAATTTCTCTTAAGTGTCGACTTGCTACTTGAGCCCGAGGATGGCTATTTCACTCTATTCTATGATCTTGAAATTGACCAAACCTCGTCAGTCCCCCACGAGACTCAGTAACTATCTTTTCCTAATTATTAAAGCAGATACTTCTGATAAAACTGAAGCTCAGCAGTAAAGGCTTTAATGATAGTTTCAGGCTTTCTGAAACCATGCCCTTCCCCTTCAAAGGTGATGTACTCATAAGGCAAGCCTTTCTCTTCAAGCGCCTTCACCATAGCCTCTGCCTGATTTGGAGGGACTACTTTATCTTCCAGCCCCTGCAGTATCAGGATCGGACAGGATAGTAACTCTGTATGGTTAACCGGAGAACGTTGATGATACAAGTCTGAACACTCTGGATAAGGTCCCACAACAGAGTCCAGGTAGCGGATTTCGAACTTATGACTGTCCTGCGACAGTGAAACCAGCTCGGCAACGCCATAGCGACTCATACCGGCTTTGAAGACATCATGGAAGGTTAGCGCACATAAAGTCGTATATCCGCCTGCTGAGCCTCCCCTAATCGCCATTCTTGAACCATCTACCAAACCTTGCTTTGCCAGATACTGTCCCATGGCAATGCAGTCATCGACATCCAGAATTCCCCATTGTCCTTTCAGGCTATCCCGATAAGCACGACCATAGCCGGTGCTGCCACGATAATTGACATCTGCTACTGCAAAGCCGCGGCTGGTCCAATATTGAATGGTCAGATTTAAACCGTTATCGGTCATGCCTGTTGGTCCACCATGGCTCAGCACAATCAAGGGTGGCTTTTCTTCTTTCAGTTCCTGGTACTCTGGGTTCTTTGGCGGATAAAAATAGCCGTAAGCCTTTTGATCACCCGTAGTTGGAAATTCGATATGTTTCGGCACTGAGAGATATTCTGAAAGCTGGTCACTATCACTATCAGTCAACTGCTCCGCTTTACGACTGTGCATATTTACCTGATAAACCGCTTCTCCAGTCTGCGGATTGGCGGCCATAAAATACATCTCGTCACCAGCAGTAACCATCTGACCATTAAATGCTGTCCATTGGTCACTAAACAGATCGACAGCACCATCTTCCAGATTGATTTGATACAGCGCCTGCTGGCCTTGCCTGGTGCCAATAGCGACCAAAGATTTGTCATCAAGCCACTGCACCGTGCGGCAACCAAACACCCATTGTGGCAAACCAAACTCCATCTCCAGTTTTTGATGGACAGGCTCATGTGGATTCTCCAAGCAATAAATGTGCCACCAGCCCTCTGGATCAGCTACGTAGTACAGCTGGTTGTCTACCGACCAGAAAGGATGGTAAACCGAAACATTGTTGCCACCAGCTACTTTGCGCTGATTAGCAATCTCGCCAGATGCAGAAATATCGGCCAGCCACAGCTCGGTTTCATCCCATGGCATGTTCGGGTGATTCCAGCTAATCCAGCACAACTGTTTGCCGTCGGGACTGATGCGTGGATTGGAATAAAAATCATATCCCTGAGCAATAATCTGCTTGGTGTAAGGTGCTAACAGTGAAATCACAACTAATTCATTGATAACTTCATCTGCTTCATGTCGTTCATGTACACAGACGGTATACGCCATGTTAGGCGCTACTTCGCCATCACAGTAACGCAAACTACGTTTGACGGGTGGTTCAGGAGTAATAAACTCAACACTGTTTGTGGTCAGATTTTGCAGACACAGCTGTTGATTAGCATCATCGGCGAAAAGTAAATGCTCACCCCTACCCCAGAAATCACCACCGGCATATTCGTGTACGCGAGTACGCACATTAAAACCCTCTGGTGTCACATCCTCTCTCTTACCATTTTGAGAGCGCACTATGACGCCACGGCCTTGTTCGTGCGGACGTGATTCAAGCCAATAAACAGCATCGTTGATATATTGCATCTGGCCATAGCGTGTTGATTTGCTGGCTAACATTTCGGCAGAAATGGGTGACTGCCAAAGTCCGTAAGGGGTAGTATTTTTCATAATCATTAAAAAGTAATTTTGTATAACACTTCGTCTAAACGACTTAACTCAAGTTCTTTCCAGCGTGGGTGACTGTCTAACAGGCTACAGCGACAAAGCTCTTCAACTTTCCCTTCTGGAAACTGCTGTTTGATTTCATTCGAAGTGACGAGAAATGGGGGCCCTGACATCTCATCAGGCTGATAGTCCATGGTGACCAGAAGGATAGTCGCATTCTCTGCCAACAAGCTATTCAAATGCCTGGCATAAGGTTGCCGCATACTTTCTGGCAACGCAATGAATGCCGCTCTGTCATAGACCTGCTTAAAGCTTCCTATATGATCTTGCGTAACTTCGAAAAAATCCGCCAACCACACTTCCATAGTGTCATTATGATAACAAACTAATTGGTGATCTTTGGGGGCAGAAAAAGATTGCGAAGCAAATTCCAGTTGGTTTTCTTGAATAAATCGATTGACTACTTTGGGGTTAAACTCAATACCGACCGGATAATAGCCTTGCTCAGACAGAAACACTAAATCCAGGGACTTGCCGGAAAGCGGTACTAAGATTTTTTCATCCTTGGAAAAATACTGCTGCACATAGGTAACTAAAAAGGTGTGCGCCTCAGCCAGGTGAAACGGCTGAGACTCACGCTGCCAACAGTTGTCCCAGAATTCAAATTCCATATAAAAGAAGTATGGCTTATTTAAAGATATTGCTTTGTGAAGAACGTTGTATCCAACGCAGAACAAACTTGTCCATTGCCTGATACAGATTGAGCGATAAACGTTCAGTTAGAGGTTTGCGAATATCGTATTTAATTGAATAGACATCCATCGACTTAAGCGCATCTAGAATCACATCATCACTAGTTTGAATCGTATCAACAAGTCCAAGCTCAAGTGCTTGTCGACCATACCAGTGCTCGCCCGTTGCGACCTTATCTAAATCAAGGTCAGGACGATTTTCGTGAATAAAGGTTTTAAACAGTTGGTGCGTTTCATCAAGCTCTTGTTTAAATTTCTCACGCGCTACACTTGTGTTTTGACCAAACATGGTTAAGGTGCGCTTGTATTGACCGGCGGTATGTTGCTCATAATCTATATTCGCTTTTTGCAATAAACGATTAAAGTTTGGAATTTCAGCAACTACGCCAATGGAACCTAGCACTGCAAAAGGTGCAGCAACCAACTCATCAGCGACACAGGCCATCATATAGCCACCGCTAGCGGCAACTTCATCCACAGAAATAGTCAGCTTTAAACCAGCATCACGCACACGTTTTAGCTGTGATGCAGCGAGACCATAACTATGCACCAAGCCCCCAGGGCTCTCGAGGCGCACCAAAACCTGATCATTTTGGTTGGCAGTAGCAAGAATCGCTGTGATTTCTTCACGCAGGGAATCCACACCCGACGCATGTATATCCCCATCAAAATCAATAACATACATTCTTTGAGGGCTATCGGATAAGCTTTCATCTGCAACAACCGCGTCTTCAGACCCAGCCTCATCACCAGAAGCCTCAACGGCAACTACTGGCGCGCTTGAAGCCCTATTAACATCCTTTTTAGCCTGCTTTAGTTTCTGCTTTGCTTCTTTTTCTTGCTGTTTATCACGTTCCTTCTCTTCCTTAAGAAGTTGCTTATACTCAGCATTAGTCAGAATTTCATTTTTTATGGATTGACTATTGTCTTTAATCGTCTCGCCAAGGTTAACCACCTTAATATCACCCTTGCTTGTCGAGCGCTGTCTTTGACCTGCGCTAATCAACATGCTGATAATAATGATGATGACCACCGCAACGGTAGCTGTTTTCAATAAAAATAAACCGTATTCACTTAAAAATTCCAAGTCATTCTCCGAATGTCAGACTGTCACTTCTAAAACTGCCAAGGCCTTAATGGCTTTCAGCACAAAATAGTTGGCTATTTTAACACCGACTTGGCTAAAGGTATAACAGTTACCTTTTAATGACCATTCGGTTTTAGCAGTTTTGTTATAGGCACAAAAAAGCCCTCTTATGAGGGCTTTAATGTAAGTCTGTATAACTATAATACTTAGGGCTCCACCAAGCTAGGGTCAGATACCACAACCTGAGTGCCACCTGAAGCTATGAAGTTAGCAATCGCAGTTTGCATTGAAACTGTTACCGCCGCATCAGCTGCTGGGCTAAGAGGCGAAGCATGGTCGCCTGACACAAACTTTAAGAATGCCCTATCAGTTGCAGTCGACTCGGTTAGCGTAGGTAAACCAAATAACGCAGCATGAGGGATGCTACCAGCTAATGGTGCACCAGCAACTTGATTTGGTACAACTTGGTCATTTTGAACTTGAAGTGCCAGTGTTGGAATATCTAAAGCACGTGCTAACACTGCATAGTTTACCGGGTCGCCTGAATCAACCACAGTTTGCGCTGCAAACAAAAATGGCTTCAAAACCGCTGACTCAAAAGATGGGTCATCTGCAGGAACACCTGATGCTGCGGCTAATCCTGCACGAATACGAGGACTGAATGAAGCCGAACCATCTAACATTTGAGCTATACTTCCGGAAGTAGTCGCTTGCACACTGACTTTTACTTTGTCTGATAGGCCAATATACTTTGAACCTGCAATTCCGCCTAAAGAATGACCCATGAAGCTTACATTGTCAGGATCAAAGTCGGGCTGTGTATCACCATCAATATCCATTGCAGGAATAGCTTCTTCAAGAACCAGTAAATCGAGTACGGCTTGACGTAAGTTATCTCGAGAAACCACCAAGTTGGTCAAGTTAATAGTATGAGCACCCGATGGGTCAGCTTGACCATCAGGACCTGGTGCCGAAGTAGCGTTATCAATATAGTCAACACCAAAAGTACGTTCGCGCACATCTCCTGCGCTGTACCCTTCAAAAATACCTATTGCGCCGCCACTTGCTAGCTGAAGCCCTTGATGTACTTGGTTATTTGAACCTATACCGTGTAATGGTAAGTCCATAGCAACTACCGCAGTACAAGTACTGGCCATAGTGTCCGCTATGCCAAGCATCGCTGTACGATTGCTGGTAATGCCATGCTGGAAAATCATTACAGGGTAAGGTTTCGAACAGTTTGGATCTTTAGGTACTGAAACCAATAGCGGAACAATTTCGTCACCCGTTTTTTGCGCCAGAGGGTTTGCATAAGTAATTGGCGCACCAGCTAATGGGTTAGCTATTGGGCCTTGTGGTGTTGGAATTTGCTGTGCACCAACCCAGGAATTATCAAGTACTGAGGTAGGGTTTCCAGCGGTAGGTGCTGTTAACAAGTAAGGTAATGTCACCTCACCTTTATAAAGATTAGCTGCCCCAATACCAGTGAAGGGTGTGGTATCAGTCATCAAGCTTGAAAAGCTGGATGCAGGTCGCAAACCGGCATCAGCCGCAGCCTGCACATAGGCATTATTCGCTGTTACTAGCGCGTTTGCTACTGATTGCACCGTAAACTGATAAGTTAGAACAACATCATCACGATCAATGCCAGCACTAGTGGATGCCGCTAACATTGTCTGCGTTAATTGACGTACTGGCTCTAAACCTGCTGTGGCGCTACCTTCAGGAATGGGGTCTGGTGACTTTACAACTGAGAATTGTGCGTCAGAAATCACTGCATTGCCATTAGCATCCAAAATACCGTTGGTGACTACAACCATATAGCTGGCCTGTGGCTCTAGAGGCTTCAGCGGTATAACGCCAACAGAAGTTGAACTTGCTGGGACAGCAACGAAGTCTACGCCCGCCGCTAACTCAGCTTCAACACCAGTCACAGGGCCTGTCGGAGCTGGAATACCTGTACCAGGAATAGCTTCTGGGCGATTAACTGAGACTTTAAATAACCGAACGGTTTGACCGGGTACAACGGTTGAACCGTCTATTGCACCACGGAACTCAATGCTAAAAGGAGCATGAGTTGACCAACCGTCCAATGCATTGATCGCATTTTGCGGATCAGACATATCAGTTGGATCATCGGTTGGGATGTTAAGAGTTAAATCAGCTGTGCCGTTAAACAGCAAATCATTAGGAATTGGTAACTCACCGTCACCCGGCGCGAATACTGGTGCAACGAGTTTAGTGCTACCGTCACCAGTACCCGGAATTTTTGGTTCTTCTGGACCGTCAGTACAAGCCGTCAAAATCATGCTGCTCATCAGCGCGACTCCGTATAAAGCTTTTTTCATCTCTTAACTCCCATTCGGTATAAACGGCTTATAAGGCCGTTATTCGTTTTGTTTATATGCAGAATTACCCCAATCCTACTCTTTAATAGTGGTTTTATGCAAGTGGACTTACCAGTAATTTATACGCCCAACTCACTGAAACTTTTTAACTCTGATTTGGCTTTATTCCAAAGCTCGCCACTTTCATGACCATAATCCCAAAGGATTTTAACCACCTTGTCAGCGTCGCCCTGACCAATTGCCACTTCAAGATCTTTATAATATTGATACGCCAGCTTTCGCGTTTGCTCCCAACCAAAATAAAAACGACCGAGTTTATAATATATAGCTTCGAAACCATTTAGCATTAATGTATAAATTGGGTTTCCGGAGGCGCGGGTTGCAGAATGATGGAAGTGCCAGTCGAAATCAATGTATCCATCAGCATCATTACTGACATCATCCAATTCTTTTAATACTTCCAACAACTTCTCAGGATTGTTTTTTACTGCCTGGCGTAAGAAAATACTGGCAATTGAGGTTCTAGCCTGTAAAAGATCATCGGCTAGTTTCATGGAGCCCTCATCATCTAAGGTAATCAAGGTATCCAGAACATTAAGAGTAGCTGACTGCCAGATATCATTTACTTTAGTCGGCTTTCCGTGCTGGATCGTCAACCAGCCATCACGTGCCAAACGTTGTAAGACTTCACGTAATGTCGTACGTGTCACCCCAATAATCTCTGCCAGCTCACGCTCTGCAGGCAAAATAGTGCCGGCAGCAAACTTGCCGTTCCAAATTGATTCAACGATATATTGTTCTGCAAAAGCAGCTGGCGTTAACGCCTTAGCTGTTGAAACCATCAGCTATCCCCATAATTTAAGAATTCTTGTAACTGGTAAGAGGTCAATTGTCACAGACTTTTTAGCACATAGTAAGAGCCATTTCCAGCTGTAACAACAACCACCTCAGTAAATAACACCGCTCGTTATATGACATAAAATCAAATCAGCAGTTTTTAGTGTCATTCTGAGCGCTGTAATCTGAGCGCTGTAAAATACCCTAAAACCCCAAAAAGATAAACCTGCGGTGCTTCTAGCCATGTCGCTTTATCTATCAGTCAGGTACTTTATTGCTGCTTAACTTTCCATTAACTAAACATTAAGCAACCCCACTAGCTAATAGGCGCGGACCATTTTAAGCTTCTACCCGTCCCATTTTGGACTCAAAAAGTTGAATAACGGCAATAACGCTGAAGGAGAAATATAATGAAATCACTATTTGCTTTAGTTCTAATTTTATTCATTGGCCTTAACTACGGGCTAACTCACAATAGTACATCTTACACCTCGGCTAACCCACTTATGTTGCAAGCTGATGAGCCTGGCACTGGTAATGACGGCGAAGACACTTCAGAAAGAAGCTTCATGTGCCGCCTTTTCAATGTTTTTTGCAGCGAAAGGTAGTCTACGATTAAAGCCTTGAGTTAAAACTCAAGGCTTTAATAACACTAATGAGGATTGGGTTTGGGTATTTCGCTGATACAGAATCTTATCAGCTTGGTGAGAGACTGAAAGTAACCAGGGTGAACCGTAATAGTTCTGAACAAAAAAGTGCTTTCGAGCAGCCAAGTCATATCGATAAATACTCATCTTTGGGTATTCATTGGACAGGTAGAAAATATTATTTCGCTTAAGATAAATACTGTTCCAACTGAAAACATCTATATTATCAAGTATGCGAGTCTCTTTGTCTGAACCAGCGATAATCGCATCATAAGTCTTAAACCATAACCCTTTGGTGTGATACTTTAAATAAAAAACTCCTGCTTTATCGGGCGATTCGAAAGCGGCATAGCCACCTTTCTGAGTTAATTGTTTAGGTTGTTTCTTGCCACTCACTTCTTGCAAGGCAAGCTTATATACCTGCCAATCCCCATCCCGGTCCGATGAATATAATACTGAATAACCATCATCAGCCCATGACTCCCCTTCTATGGTCTCTCCTTCTCGCGCCTCGTACAAAACCTTAAGTTTTTGGTCATCTAAAGATAATTGATAGAGCAGATTATTATGAATGAATAACAAAGCTTCGTCGCTTGGTGACCACCTTATTCGCCTGATATCAAAGCTTTTCTCAAAGGCGGTCAGTTGTTTTTCACTTCCATCCATCTTTTTCAGCCATATTTGTGGCTCACCTGTTCTTCTCGAAACAAAGGCGATTTGGTCTGAGGTGTTTGCATACTCTGCATAATTATCAATCGAACTGGACGATATAATGATCAGGGGTTGTTGTTCGGTGGCAGAATTATCGCCTAACGACTCAGCAACAATATTTACCACCTTGCGGCCTGTAACCACGGCCAATTCATTTTTTATGGGCGAGTGAGCGGGAAAAGAAATAGGCTCTACACTCTTAGCAATATTTTTCTCTACACCAAAAGATACATTATAAGCATCGACCTCGGTTGAGTTTCGGTTGTAAATTATAGTAGCGTCATCTGCCGACCAATCAAAATAACGATTCCAGCCAATCAAATGGCGTATGGTCTCTACAGTGTTGTTAGACAAATCCAGTAAATCAATTCGACTGTTACGCCAATTAACGTCCTTTAGAATTGCAAGCCGACTATTATCAGGCGACAGCCTAAGGCCTAGAGCGCCCCGAGTTTCTCCCTGAGTATAATTGGTTAACTGCTCGGTTTTACCGGTTGATATAGTAAGCCGGAAAACCTGTAATGGAGAGACTTTAGAGCTGGCGCTGGTGTAATAGAGATATTTACCCTCCTTCCCCCAAGCCACATCGTTGTGCTGCAATACCCCTGAACAATTGGCTAACGTGTTAGCAACTGACTCTCCCGAAGAAGCAGGCGAAGAAACAGCCACTGGAACTGCAATTGAGTCAATCATGCAAGCGTGGTTGTCATAGCGCAAAATAGCAAGCTTACCACCATCGGGAGCCCATGATGGTTTGAGCTCATCTGTCATATCATCGGTGATTTGGTATAAACGCCCGTCTACCAAAGATTCAACATAAATGTTCCAGTCATCCTTCACACTTTCTCGATAACTAAAAGCTATGAATTGCCCATCAGGAGAAAAACTGGGGTCCCGAATTGCTCCCTCTAAAGTAATGAGTGGTGTTGAATGATCATAACGGGTTAAGGCGAAATAAAAATAAAGCTTTACCGCAAGGATCCCAATACCCATCACTATGCATAATAAAAGTATCCGGAGAATGCTTCTCCGCCACGAACTACTATCTTTATACTTATGCTGTTTCGACTGGCTATGATTTTGGTTAGAACTGATAAGCTCAGATTCATTTAACTTTTGATCGGCACGGGTTACTGAACGATTGGCTGATGTCTGCTCTGAGTCAATGGCCCCACCTCTAACTGGCTCCTCAACCAAGTCAACATCGCATACCAACTGGTAGCCTTTCTTTCTGATGGTCTTAATGTACTCTTGGTCAGTATCTTTCGCTAAAATTTGGCGCAGTTTATTAATGATTCGATAAACAGCATGATCACCGACGACTCTTCCTCCCCACACAGCTTCGATTAGCTCATTTCTACTAACCACATGTTGCGGATGCTCGGAAAAGTAAACCAGCACATCCATCGCTAGCGGCTCTATATGATGATCCTCACCTTGGTAACACAGTTTATTGTGATCGGGAAATACTACCCAGCTTCCCATTTTTATGGTTTTCGGCATGACTTTCGGAGTGCTCTCTCTGCTATATGGTATGAAATATAAGCTATTGATATATCTCGTATATTACTATTTTTTTATTATTATCATTAAGTTGCTATTACATTATAATCAACTAACTATCACAACGTCATCAACCCACTTTGACTGATTTATGGCACTGTTTTGAAGCCTAATTCACAAACAGAAAGGTTATTAAATCATGAAAAGTTATAAATATCTCACCATGGCGTGTCTATTGCCAATATTGTGGTCAGGCTCACCTGATCTTTATGCAAAAGACAAAGAACTATTAAGCCCAAAAGTATCCCCTCAACTCATAGAGCCTTGCTTAGAGCCTGCCAAAGTTCAAAGCCCAAGCGTCAATCGAATTGAACCGATCGATGATTGTGATGGCGGCGGTGGCGGCTCAACAGGACCTTACTATCCACCAGGAACGCCTGGCTCTATTAAAACACCCACTTATACCAATGACAGCAATTATCGTGTGACCTGGAGTAGCGGCAATGGTTATGGGTATTCGGTTCGCAATGAACTCTACCAACAAACCAACAATGGCAGCTGGTCAAAAGTATACGATGGTTACGGAACGAGTAAATACTTTACCGCTTCATCTGGCAAAGCCTTAAAGCGTTACAGAGTCAGATCATGTAATAGCAAAGGTTGTAGTGGTTACCGTTACAGCGACAAGATGATGGTAAATTATCAACCGCGTCCAAACCTTTATGCTGAATACAGCTTCCTTTCCAACATCGATCAAAAAGCTACTGCTTATAAATCTTCAGCAGATAGCTACAAATCAGCTTTGATTAGAGATGATGCCTCAAGTGGCACGACTTTTTCTACCACCAGTTCAGGTGAACGATTTTACCTTGGTGATGGCTATGATCTTATTCGAGGTTCTTTGAAACAAACCTGTCTCGATGTTGATCAGGCAAACTTCCAAATCACTCAAAATACTCCCTATGAGCCTGTAACTTTTAACGTGGATTATGTTGAAAATAATGATCACTTGGCAGAGTTACTTGACGTTTCAGCTTCGGCCAAAGTTGGCTTTACGGGTGATGACCTGAGTCTGGGTGTTTCTGGAGAGAAGTCTCGCTTTGTTGAGTCTATCTCAGATCATGACACGATTCGTTTTGTCGTAAAAATCGTGAATCGCGAAGAAAACTGGCGCTTGGCAACTTCTGCCGATCCAATCGATCCAGACTTTACCAACAATATGTTGTCACCGAATGATGCCGATGCCAAAGCAGATTTCAGAGAGTTCTGTGGCGATGCCTTTATCGATGGTGCCAACGTTGGCTCAGCACTTTATCTGGTGTTCTCCTTTGACTCCAAGAAATACAGCTATACAGAGCGCGAACAAAAGAAAGGTCAGCTTGGTTTAAAACTAGGGGATGTATTCAACGCTAACGGTGCAGCTTCATCAAATAGCGAGTTGGAAATCCTTCTAGAAAATCTGCAGGTTAGCATCAGTGCTTCGCAAGTCGGTGGACCAGAGGGCTTATCTGCCAGCGTGACTCCAGCTAATGTTGTCGACAAGTATAATCAGTTCTTACAAGGTACCAATTCCAGCAATTGGGCAGCAGTTGAGTTCTCCACACGCCAATATGTTAGACCTTCTGCTTATAGCAACTATCCTCACTCTGCTATTTTTGCTGATTTTACTGGTAATCAAGGACCATTAGCTCAAATGCGACGCTGGGCCAACATCAGTGTTCAACATACCGAGCGCTGTTCACCTTGGAGTGATTACAATAGAAGCACTCCAAGCCAATGTGGCAGCTCACAGATAGAAATTAGTACTGCTATGGATGCCTGTCGTAATACTCGACAATGGACAGATTGTGAGCATCCTTTGGCTTACACAACTGGAGCAATTAGTGCAGCATATCCAGGCGTTAATCTCTACAACTGGTTGAACTCCAATGTTAAAAAACTTGAAAAGACGTCGGTATCTGACACCTATGACCATCACGTCTATAAAGGCTCCATCGCGGTTGATGATTACACTTGCTTAGCTGCTACCTCCTGCTTTGCCAACCCATACCGTGGCACCGGCCCTGGTATCGGTAAAGGGTTTGAAGTGATTACTTATGAGTATGACAACCCTAAAGGCACTGGTCGTAGTTACAGAATCTCGCCACAACACTGCGTGAACTCGACTGCGTATCTAGATACACGCAACTGGTTCATGGGGGATACGACTGCGGACTGGCATTACAAGGTAAAACTGGAAGGTTTATGCCCTGAGTTAGAAGACTTTGTTATCGTTCAGTAGGCTTCCAATAGCCTAAAAGAAAAAGCCGGCGCAAGCCGGCTTTTTCTTATTACTGTTTAATGCTCAATCATTAGTTACCAAAAACTTAATATCAGAAAAGTCGCTAACAATATCGTGACCCAGATGACCATGCTTCCTGAAAGCTGGGTTCTTGATAAGACACCATCCGGTGCATGACGCGACAGCATACCAAGCGCTCCATTTAAGCGATTCATAAACCAGCTTCTGAAGGCTCCATCCAAACGCCACATGCCATTAAGTAAGGGCTTCAACGTTGCTGGGAATAATCGACGATAGAGCCAGTCTGCATCCAAATTCACAGATGGTAACTCTGGTGGATACATGCCACGTAAATTCAACCAGACAAAGGCCAATGCAGAGAAGAACAGTAGCTGCAACTGAGTGAGCACGTGTGTAGCATCATAAGGATTATAGCCGGTATCAAATGGCAACAATTGATACAGAGCGTTTGGATAGACACCAATCGCAATACATAACACCGCTGAAATAGTCATCGCCATTAGCATATTCTTCGGTGGCTCGGTCGTACGAATCCCTGAATCATGAGCAAAGAAAGCAAAGTATGGGATCTTGATGCCAGCATGGTGGAATACGCCTGCTGCTGAGAATAACAACAACAACCAAGCCCAGCCATAACCATTTTCAATCGCCGCCGACATCACCATCGACTTACTGACGAAGCCACTAAATAGCGGGAAGGCTGAAATCGAAGCGGCGCCCACCATACACAAAATTGCGGTTTTGGGCATGCTCTTATAGAGACCACCCAGCCTGGAACCGTCAATTTTTCCAGTCATATGCAACACCGCACCCATCGACATGAAGAGCAGGCCTTTAAACAAAATATCGTTAAAGGCATGCGATACAGCACCATTCACTGCTAATGCTGTACCAATCCCAATTCCGACCACCATAAAGCCGATCTGGTTGATCATACTGTAGGCCAGTACTCGACGAAGGTCATTTTCAATAACTGCGAAGAAAATCGGGAAGCAGGCCATGGTCACGCCGATGTAGATCAACAGTTCGGTACCGGGATAAGCACGTGCCAACGCATACACCGCAACTTTCGTGGTAAAGGCACTTAAAAAGACGGTTCCGGTAGGCGTAGCTTCCGGATAGGCATCGGTTAACCAGTTGTGCAACATTGGAAAGGCGCACTTGATACCAAAGGCGATAAATATTAACCAGCCCGCAGTACCTTCAAGGCCAATCAAGCTAAAGCTGATGCTTTGCTTGTGGTAAGCGTAAAAAATGATACCGACCAGTAAAATCACCCCGGAGAGGACCTGAATGATCAGATAACGCATACCGGCCACATAGGAGCGTTCAGTACCTCTGGCCCAAATCAAAAATACCGAGGTTATGGCCAGTAGTTCCCAGAAAACAAACAAAGTAAGCAAGTCGCCGGCAAATACAGCACCGATTGCGCTGCCAGCGTACAAAAGCCCACTGATTTGCTGCAAGGTGTCCTTGACGTGAATGGAGAATAAAATAGCCAGGAAAGCAGCAATATGAAAAATATAACCAAACAACAGGCTCAGCTTATCGACACGATAGATTTCTAAGGAGAATCCGGCCAGCTCAAAGCCAACACTGGTTCCCACCGGCACTGTTAATAAGTGTAATCCGCTCAAAACAGGAGTGATCAAAAGCACCGCTTGACGCACACGCCCTCGGGTCAATAAAGCTATCAGTGCACCAATAAAGAACGGCGCGAAGGCTGGCATCTCAATCATCCACATGCTCGCCTCCTGCTTTCTTCTCTTGATTCTTGCTTTCCACTTTGTGCTGTTTTAATTCGATACGGTTATAATAATCTTCATCGCGCATCAAAAAGGTTCGCATCCACTTGGCTACCAACACTAGGACTACACAGCCCACAAAACCATAGATCGCGTAAAAGCCAAATAATGATTCCCATGAATGATAAATATGGCGATGAATGACAAAGTCTAATAGCACCAAGACAATACAAATGGCGTACACCACATAGAGAAGGCGCTTAACATTTTTCGGGTTATCAAATAAATACTGTTTCTCAGTATTATTCTGCTTAGCCATTAATACCTCCGGACAAACCTGCTAGAGAAGCGGCCAGCTCGTAAAACACATGAGGCCAGAAAAATAACACCATCGTCATTATGGCCGTTATTGATAAGGCAACCAATGATGGCCAAGGGGCTTCTTTAATCTGAGCTCTTTCAATTCGTATAACTTTTGCATTCTCGCGAAAATCCGCCCCTTGAGGGCCAGCTCCGGGGAAGAAAGCTCGCAATGGGATTGGTAATAAATAGGCGATATTCAGTAAAGAACTGACCATCAAAACACTCATCACAATCCATTGGTGAGTGTCCAAAGTTCCCATCAATAAATACCACTTACTCCAGACACCAGCCGCTGGTGGTAAGCCGATAATGCTCAAGCTGCCGATGAAGAATGCAATCATGGTAATCGGCATGGCTTTACCGAGCCCTCTCATGTCACTGATCTCAGTTTTATGAGCCGCCACCATAATCGCACCCGCGCAGAAGAACAGTGTGATTTTACCGAAGGCATGAGCAACAATGTGGAGGGCACCGCCGAGAATGCCGGCTTGCGAAGCCAGCAAGGCACCAATCGTGATGTAGCCCAATTGACTCACCGTGGAGTAAGCCAATCGCTTCTTGAGATTATCCTGGCGCATGGCGACCAACGAAGCCAGTAGCACCGAAGCTGCTGCCAAATAAAGCAACCATTGAGTGGCAGGAATATCGCGCAACAGGTCAATGCCAAAGATATACACACAAACTTTAAGTACAGTGAAAACACCGGCTTTTACAACCGCAACGGCATGCAACAAAGCACTAACAGGGGTTGGCGCGACCATTGCTGCTGGTAACCAACGGTGGAATGGCATAATGGCGGCTTTACCAATGCCAAATATAAACAGCACCAGCAAAACGCTGGTAGCGACTTTAGAAGTGCTATCGTCAAACACGCCACCTTGAGTAAAGGTTAATGTACCTGTCTGCCACCAGGTACCGACAATCGCTAACAGCAAGAAGCCAATAGAAGTTGCCAACAATATCGACAAATAAGTACGCCCACCCTGCTTGGCTTTTTCAGTGCCAGCATGGGTAACCAATGGATAAGTGGATAATGTCAGAACTTCATAAAATATAAATAAAGTGAACAGGTTGTCAGCGAAAGCCAAACCCATAACGGCTGAAATAGCCACTGCAAAGCAAGCGTAAAAGCGGGTTTGGTTCACTTCACCATGACCGCGCATATAACCAATCGCATAAACCGATGTAACAAGCCACAAGGAACCAGCAACCATACTGAACAAGACACCAAGAGGTTCAGCTTTAAAAGCAATATCTAATCCAGGGAGCAGTTCGATCCAGTGAATATAAGCGGCTTGCCCCGCATCAAAATTCTGATAAAACACAATGACTGCAATTAGCAATAAGCCACCAGCGATCAAGGTCACTGCTTCACGCAAGTTAGGCCACTTGCCGAAAATAATAATGCCTGGGATTGCCAGTAACGGCAAAATAATGATCAACTGCATTAATACACTTTGCTCAATCATTTTGCCACCTCAAACAAGCTTGCAGCAATCTGCTCGGACAGGCCAACGGTAAAGCCAGTGTCGATGCCGAAATAAATATTGGCTAATACTAAAATCCAGGTGGGAATTAAAATCATCAAAGGTGCTTCTTTGTAAGGTGCGCTGTCTTGCATGGCTTTACGGAAATAAGCAACCTCAACGATTCGCCATACGTAAATCACTGCCAGCAATGAACCGATTAAGACTAATACAGCAATCGGCCACCAGTTCGACTCTAATAAAGCTAGAACCAAGTACCACTTACTGACAAAACCAACCGTTAATGGCACACCAATTAAACTCAAACCGCCAACCACAATGGCAGCCATGGTCCATGGCATTTGCTTACCGAGACCCGAAAAAGCTTTGAGGTTGACACTGCCCACGCGATAAATGAGTCCCGCCAAGGCAAGGAAGATGGCACCTTTCATTAAGGCATGATTGAACAGATGCAACAGAGTTGCGGTTAAACCTGTTTTTGAGCCAACGCCTAATCCTAAAATCATGTAACCAATTTGGGCGACACTAGAATAGGCAAACAACCGCTTCACGTTATCTTGGTAAATCGCCACAATAGAAGCAGCAAAAACACCCATCAAGCCGAGAGCAACCAAAATTTCTTGTAATGGCAAATGCGAGAACGAAAACTCAAAGCCATAAACGCTGAAGATAAATCTCAGCAAGACATAGATAGCCACTTTGGTTGCCGTTGCAGCCAAGAAAACTGTAGCAATCGATGGCGCATAAGCATAAGCATTAGGCAACCATAAATGTAACGGGAATAGTGCCAGCTTTAAGCAAACGCCAACCACGAAAAACGCAAAAGCGGTAAATACGGTTTTAGTCTGTTGCACTTCTGGCAAGCGCTCCGCCAGATCGTACATATTCAAGGTGCCGGTCATCATGTACATCAAACCGATACCAATCAAAATAAAAGTCGCTCCGATGGTGCCCATGATCAAATATTGATAGGACGCCCATAGTGCACGGCGATCTCGCCCCATGGCAATCATGGTATAGGATGCGAGCGATGAAATTTCCAAAAAGACAAAGACGTTAAAAGCATCACCAGTGGCTAAAATACCTAACAAACCAGTTAGGCATAAAAGATAAGCCACATAAAAATAGGTTTCTTTACGTTCACTCAATTCTTTACGCAGGCTTGGCCCCGCAGCCAATAAGGCTAAAGTGCTGATTGATGTCACCAAAATTAAAAGATAAGCATTCAGCAAATCGATCCGATATTCGATGCCGATCGGCGCATCCCAACCGCCTAATGAATAGCTTATTGTGCCTTGGGTCTGCACTTGTTGAAGCAACAAAATACTGTTCACAAAAGCTAACGCGCTGGCAATAAAAGTGAACCAGCGAACTAATCGTGCTTCACGTAAAATCAAACAAATAGGGGCTGCAAGCAAAGGAATAATTACTTGCAGTATCGGTAAATGCTCTATCACTATTCAGAACCCTCTTGCTGCAAGTCTTTTTCCTGAATCAAATCCTCTTCAACTGAGCCGTAAGCTTCTTTAATTCTAACCACCAATGCTAAACCTAATGCTGTGGTTGCTATCCCGACCACAATCGCGGTCAAAATTAATACATGCGGCAATGGGTTTGAATAAACCTTATAGGCCTCATTTAAAATTGGCGCAGTACCTGCGGTCACTTTGCTCATACTGATATAAAGAATAAACACCGATGTCTGAAAAACAGTGAGCCCGATCATTTTTTTAATTAGATTGCCATGGGCAATGACAATATAAAAACCGCTCATCATCAGAATAATGACGATCCAGTAATTGTATTGTTCCAGAAAATTCATGCACTATCTCCGTTGGCTTTACCAACTCGTCGGGCAAAGGTCAAAAAGATTAACATCATGGCGGTAGCGACGGTGATGCCAACCCCAAGCTCGATAATAATGATACCCACATGCTGACCTGTGATTGGATTTTCAGCTAAAGCGTTATACTCAAGGAAGCGCCCTCCATTTAGCATGGCTACCACACCGACACTGCCATAAATCAAAACCCCAACCGCTGCTAACACTTTCACGACAGGCATTGAAACAGCTTTACGCGTTGATTCGACGCCAAAAAGCATGGCATGTAAAATAATCGCTGCAGCAAAAATCACACCGGCCTGAAAACCACCCCCTGGACCATATTCGCCGTGGAATTGGACATACAGCGCAAACAACATAATAGGCGGAATAAGAATCTTACCAACGATACGTAAAATTTTATGCTGATACATTGGTGCAGGTTCATCACCTGTAGTGTCTGGCTTTCTTGAAAACTCAAGCATTGCCAAAACACCAATCACCGCAGTGAATACAACAACCACTTCCCCGAAAGTATCAAATCCACGATAGCTGGCTAACACCGAAGTGACCACATTTGGGATATCGATATCCTGAGCCGATTGTTGTAGATAGTAAGGCGCAACATGCGTCTGCACAGGTGCATTCAAATCACCAAAAGCAGGCATATCAAAAGTGCCGTAAACCAGCATAACGCCGGTAATCAACACAACGAATAATGCAATCCGGGGGTGATGAAGTTGCCTATTTTCGAAGCGCCCAGCCATAGATAAAACAGTCACCATCAAGATGGTAGAAATACCAGCGCCCACTGCAGCTTCGGTAAAGGCAACATCTACCGCATCCATAAGCACGAAGAAACTCGCCGTCAGCAGGCTATAAACACCCATCAACATAACCGAAGCAAACAGGTCTTTTGTAAACGCTAAAGACAATGCTGTTAACGTTAACAGTGCCAGAAGGATGACATTAATGGTAATTTCGATGACTCTGCTCCTTTAACTTCTCAAGATTGACTGTCGGTTTCTGAACGTGCTTTTCCAAACTTGTCTGGAATAGCGCTGTTATCAGATGATTTGCCCAGCAAAGGTCGTAAGCCACCATGTAAAGCAGCTTTGGCTAGAGCATGGCTTGATGTGGGGCTGGTCAACAAGATGAACAATAAAATCAGTACAAGCTTAACCAACACTGTGGCTTCCCAACCGGTTTGTAGCATTAAGCCAATCAGTATTAAGGCGCTACCCAAGGTATCGGTTACACCAGCCGCATGCATACGACTGAAAAAATCAGGAAAACGATGGATGCCAATGCCACCAGAGAAGCACATAAAACCGCCAGTAATTAACAGCGCCCAACTGACACCATCAAGAAACATGCTCATTGCGCATCCTCCTTGGAGTCTGCTACACGCTTATATTCAAAGAAGCGTAACACACCAATCACAGCAATAAAGTTGATCAGCGCATAAACCAGAGCGACGTCAAGAAACTCAGGGCGGCCCATTAAAAAGCCTAATACAGCAATGAATAAAACAGTTTTTGTCCCGAACATATTCACCGCTAAGATTCGGTCATAGATCGTTGGGCCAACAAATGCACGCACTATCGCGAGCATCATGGCAGCCATGATTGCAATTGCAGCAGCAAGAAACATTAATCCTCCAGTCGCTTAACTCTTCGATTCATCTCTCCACCCTGAAGATATTCGATCGAATCATAAGTCAGTGCATAAACTGTCATTACGCTGTCTTCTATATCCAGCGTTACCGTTCCTGGTGTTAAAGTGACTGAGTTACCATAGATAGTTTTGCCCATATCAGTTTTTTGACTCATTTGTAGCTGCATAACCACAGGGCTAATAGACTTGGGGCCAAGCCAGATTCGCTTAATCACACCAATGTTTGATTGAACAATTTCTTTAAGCAACCACAACCAGTAGCCAAAAATTCGGCTATTCAGGTTTAAAGGTTGCGACTCTTCATCAACAATATTCAGTCGATGAGCAACTAACACAACAAACAATACTGACACCGTTCCCAATGACAACAGGAGGCCATTATAAAAACCCGAGTTGCCGATCCAGATCAACGCCAGAACAACAATAAGACTTAAGGTGTATCGAAAACTGTTTTTAGTCATTAATTACTCACACTAAAGTGTTTAGGGTCTATTGATCTTTGCAGTTCAATTTTTGTTCAAAACAAAAACAACCCAATCTCTAACCGATGAAAGTATCGGCTTAAGTCAAGAAATCCCATCGATTGTAGCAACCCCCCAAAACCCGCGCAAGCAAAGCTCATGCGTGCTATTAGCTAAAATTATCGTTCGTTTAACTACATAAATAAGTAGTAAGAAAGACGTGTTTTTTTACACTTTTTAACAAATTGGATGAAAAACAAACAGCGCACAAAAAAAGACGCGCTCCTAGGCACGTCTTTTAATACCAATAAAATCCTAATGCTTACTCAAGACCAAAGCCAAAGTCACCTTCCATCTGCGCAGCAAGATAAGCAAACACGACATAAGCTGCTGTATTTTGATCCAGCGACTCTTTGTCTACTTTGTCAAAAGTATCATCTGGAGTGTGATGGTAGTCAAAATAGTCAGTGCCATCCTGACGCAATGAGAACACTGAAATGCCATAGCCACGTAAAGGAATCAGATCTGGGCCACCGCCAGCGCGGTTGTTACCATAAGTGATGCCTAGCGGCTCCATAACCTTAACCATCTTTTCCACCACAGGAATCGCTTCCTGCTTAACACGAGAATCAAGACGCCAGATTTTGCCCGCGCCAAAATCGGACTCTGCAGCCGTGATAACTCTATTCAACTCGTCTTTGTGTGCTTCCGCATAAAACTTACCACCAACCAGACCTTGCTCTTCATTAGCGAACATAATGACTCGAATCGACCGTTTAGGCCGCTCAGGTAGACGTGCAATTAACTCTGCTGCAGCTACTGTAATGCCAATGCCTGCACCATCATCCAATGCACCAGTACCCAAATCCCATGAGTCCAGGTGTGCCCCCAAAATGATATACTCATCAGGCTTTTCTGAACCACGAATCTCGCCAATCACATTATGCGAAGTGTAATCCGGGCCATCCTGCGCGTCGATATCCAGCTTCACCGTTATCGGCTTACCACGCCGAACCATATTCTCAAGAAGATCAGCATCCGGTGCAGACAATGCCACCGCAGGAATTCGCTCCACACCCTCCTCGTAACGCATCATGCCGGTATGCGCCATACGGTGGCTGTCGGTGCCGATGGAACGAATCATAATCGCAACAGCGCCCTTTTTGGCAGCTTCTACGGCTCCGCGACCACGCGCTGATACTGCAGGACCATAACCTGAACCATCACGGGCACGCTTCATGCGGTTCTTGATGAAAACAATTTTGCCCTCTGCTACTCCCTCAGGCGCGTTAACCAAATCTTCTAACGTATCAAACTCAACAATTTCTGCACTCAAGCCACCTTCTGGCGTACCCACGCTGAAGCCTAGTGCGGTAATCACTAAAGGCTGCGGATAGGGAGCGATAACTTCGGCTTTTTCAGAGCCTCGCTTCCAGGTAGGGAAAGTCACAGGCTCAGTCCATACCTTGTCAAAACCAAGCTCTTCCAACTTAGCAACGCCCCATTTAACTGCCGCAGCATCGCCCGGGGTACCCGCCATACGTGGACCAACTTCAGTAGTTAATGATTCAACCACTTTATAGCCAATTGAGCTTTTCAAAGCTTCATCGCGTAGTTCAGCTGCTATTTTCAAGTCCTTATCAGCGATAGTTGGCATCTGTGCAAATGCCGATGCGCTCGCTAATAAGAACGCAGAAAAACCTATCAATGCTTTCATACTATCTACCTGTTATTTTTTAAATGGTTTAAGGGTTTCGATTGACAGAGCAGACCAGTCATAGCTAGAGTGTTTCAATGCATCAATCGAGGACAAAAGATGAATACCATATACGAATACTCAGCCATTTTGAACAATGGCCAGGAAGTTTCACTGGAGCAATACAAAGGAAAAGTGTTACTGATTGTAAATACCGCAAGTGCCTGCGGCTTCACACCGCAATATGAAGGACTACAAAAGCTGTATGAACAGTACAAGGATCAAGGCTTGGAGATCTTAGCCTTTCCCTGTAACCAGTTTAAAAGTCAGGAAAAAGGCAGTGATGAAGAAATTAAGCAGTTTTGCGACTTAAACTTTAATATCAGCTTTCCTTTGTTCAAAAAAATTGATGTCAATGGTGATGATGCGCACCCTCTCTATCAGCACTTAAAAAACGAAGCGCCTGGACTACTCGGTAGCAAAACCATCAAATGGAACTTTACCAAATTTTTAGTGGGCAAAGACGGCCAGGTGATTACTCGATTTGCCACCGCAACCAAACCCGACGCATTAGAAAAGCCGATTAAGGAAGCGCTTAATGCCTAGCTTAAAAGATAAAGTTATTATCATTACTGGAGCCAGTCGCGGTATCGGTCGTGCCATGGCCATTCGCTTTGCTCAGGAAGGTGCAACCATCGTTATTGCCGCCAAATCCGATCAACCACATCCAAAACTTCCTGGCACGATTCATACAGTAGCTAAGGAAGTTGAGGAGGCTGGTGGTAAAGCAATTGCAGTGCAGTTAGATGTCAGAAAAGAATTAGCCATCAAAAAGTTATGTGAGCAGATTGGCAAACAATTTGGAAGAATCGATGCAGTAGTGAATAATGCTGGTGCGATAAGCTTAACCACTGTCGAAGATACTTCTCCCAAGCGTTATGACTTAATGCAACAGGTTAATTCGCGTGCTGTTTATTGCTTTGCTCATTATGCTTTACCCTATTTAAAACAGTCAGACAACCCGCACATTTTAAGCCTATCGCCACCTGTCAATTTAGACGTTAAGTGGCTCAAAGATTACAGTCCATACAGTCTATCAAAATATGGAATGAGTATTTTAAGTCGCGGCATTGCAGAAGAATTTAAGCCCTATGGAATAGCGGTCAACACACTATGGCCAGAGACTTACATTGCAACAGCGGCCATCGAGTTTGCGGTGGGTAACAAGGAAACACTTAACTATGCTCGTAAGCCTGAAATCATGGCAGATGCTGCCTATGTCGTACTCACCCATCCAAGTAAAAACTATACCGGTTTATGGCTAATTGACGAGCAGGTTTTGAAAGCCGCCAAGGTCAGTGACTTTAGCCAGTATGCTTACAATCCAGACTTTGAAGATCGGATCCAAAAGGATTTGTTTTTGGATTAAAAAAAATCTTTTGGCACAAAAAAAGCGAGCACTAAGCTCGCTTTTTTTGTTGAATAGTAGCTTAGAACTTAAACTTAAAGCCTAAACCGATACCGTCAACTTCTACGCCATCTTTATCCAGGTAGCGCATATACTCAACAGTAAAGTCGACGTCGTTTGATATGGCCATGTCAGCACCTAAGCCATAAGAAAAATCAGACTCAGAATCACTGCCGCCACCTGAAACGCCAACCTTAATATTGGAGTAACCAGCTATCGCATAAGGATAGAAACCGTCAGTTACAGGAGCACCAAATCTCACGTAACCACCATAGTAATTTTCAACTTCGACATCAGCTCCAAAAACAGTATCGTCTTGAACACCGAGACCTACACGGAACTCGCCAGAGAAGTTTTCATTAAAGTAGGTGCCAATCTTACCATCTAGGGTCATTACATCTGCGTCAAAAAAACCACCATCTAGATTATGTTGAGTTAGACCAAAACCTACGTAGCTACCTTCTTTAGCTTCTACAGCAGTCGCTAAACTTAATGATGCAATTATTGCACCGGCTATCATTGTTTTCTTCATCACAATTTTCCTTCTGTTGTTTTAAAAAAGTCTTTACAGGCGCTAGTTAAGCACTCTGAAACTGAATCCAATATGAATTGTATGGTTAAATTATAAAAAATTACAATGGATTGATTTTAAGAATGTGACTCGGCTATTGCAAAAGCAACAGCATGCTTTTTTTCATCGGAAATAGACAGATGAATATTTGTAATCCTATGTTGCTCCGACCAGACCTTAGCATTGCCTACCAAAGTCACTTGAGGTTTACCTATTTCATCATTGCTAATAACCAGTTGTTGAAAATCGATTCCATTCCTCATGCCGGTTCCAAGAGCTTTACTAACCGCCTCTTTAGCAGCAAAGCGTTTTGCTAAGTAATTGATTTTTTGCTTTATTTCATAATAAGTCTCTAACTCGACCGGGGCCAGTATCCGCTCTGCGAATTTATCGCCCTGACGCTCTAGCGAGCGCTCAATGCGCTCAATATCAACAATATCTGTACCCACCCCATATATCATTAGTTTTCCTTATGGCTAGAGAGGCCATTGACGCGCTTCAATCATCAGCTTTTTCATGTCTGCAACAGCGTTACCTAAACCACTGATAACAGCCCGTCCGATGATGGCATGGCCAATATTCAGCTCAACAATTTCACGAATAGCGGCTATTGGCTGTACATTATGATACTGAAGTCCGTGGCCAGCATTAACTTGCAAACCTTCAGAAACGGCATGTTCAACACCATGTTTCACTTTCACTAATTCGATCTTTTGGTGTTCACTACTCTCAGCATCAGCATAAGCTCCGGTGTGAATTTCTATCAAAGGTGCCCCGGTTCTTGCGGCGGCATTAATTTGTTCCTCATCTGCATCTATAAACAGTGAAACCTCGATACCCGCTTCAGCCAGCCGACCACAGGCCTCTTTGATTTTGCTTTCTTGACCTTTGACATCAAGACCGCCTTCTGTGGTCAACTCTTCTCGCTTTTCAGGAACCAGACACACATAATGCGGCTTAATACGTTCTGCAATTGAGAGCATTTCTTCGGTCACTGCCATCTCAAGATTCATACGCGTTTGTATGGTACGAGCAAGAACTTCAACATCACGATCGGTTATATGTCGACGGTCTTCGCGCAGATGGACGGTAATTCCATCTGCACCATTTTGCTCAGAGACAAACGCCGCCTGAACCGGATCAGGATAGTCAGTACCACGCGCATTACGTACAGTAGCTATATGGTCTATATTGACACCAAGTAAAATTGGGTTTTTCATAATTTTCCACTAGTTTAATAAGTCTAACTTATCACGATTGTAATGAAGGATTGGCCTGACAACAATGCATTACAGGCTATGTCGCAAAACCTACGAGACCTAGTCTATGCTATGAAACCTAAGATTGCATGGCAAGAGTTTGTTGTAATAGCTTTCGGCTATTGAGTTCTTTACCATTTAATAACTGATCGATATTTAAGCGGCACACTTTTCGAGCCAATGAAGGGGCGCCATTCACATGCCACTGATGGTCAGCCACAGCTAAAATGATACCACCTTCTGTTAACCCAACTTCCTTAGGAGCCTGTAACTGAGGAATAAAGCCCTGCTCCGCAATAAAACCATAAGTCATACTTTCTTCAATCGCATCGCCATAAATATCATGTCGCCAGTCAATTGCATATCCAAGCACATCCAATAACTCTAGCTCAAACTCACGTAAAATCAGATTGGGTTTGTCACCCAGTTGTAAATGCTGCAGGCTGGTTTTATAGAAATGGAAAATATCTGGGTGGGGATCCCATTGAATAAATAAACGCAATAAAAGCTCGTTGAGATACAAGGCAGAAAGGCTAGCAATTCCATTTAGACGATGACTAAAGCCGTCTGCTTCAATCTGTTTTAAAGTTTTAAGTTCACTTCGCCCGAGCCAACTGACTTTAATTGGTTGGAAAGGTTGTAACAATGCGCGGTTAGAGTTCTTCCGATTACCACGAACACCTTTTGCTAAAACATTAACCCGACCATTTTCTTCCGTGAACAACTCAACAATCAGGCTGGTTTCCTTAAAAGGTCTGGAATGTAAAACAAACGCTGCAGTAAGTTCAGAGTCTGCCATTAATTATCATCATAGCCCAAAGAGCGCAATGCTCGCTCGTCATCGGCCCAACCATCTTTTACTTTCACCCAAAGTTGCAGAAAAACCTTGGATCCAAATAACTCTTCCATCTCAATCCGAGCATCTTGCCCGATTTGTTTCAAGCGTTGCCCTTGTTTACCAATGATAATCGCTTTCTGTCCAGTTCTTTCAACCAGAATTAATCCATTGATATGCAAAATACCTTTCTCATCGGTTTTGAACTGCTCAATTTCTACAGTTGATGAATAGGGTATTTCTTCTCCCAGAGAACGCATCAGCTTCTCACGAATGAGCTCTGCCGCCATAAAACGTTGACTGCGATCGGTAACATAGTCTTCAGGGAAAAATAAGTCGCCCTTTGGTAGCCACTCTTTAATTTGTTTGACTAACGGCTCAAGGTTTTCACCTTTTAATGCGGAGCCCGGAAAAACTGCATCAAAGTCGAAGCGCTCACTAATATTGGCGAGGTGCGGTAATAACTGGTTTTTATCCTGAATTTTATCGACTTTATTAACGAATAAAATGGTTTTACAGTTAGTATTCTGAAGCTTTTCTAAAACCAGCTCATCATCTTCTGTCCATTGAGTGCCATCAATCACAAAAATAATAACGTCCACATCTACCATTGAACTGGAAGCAGCCCGATTCATGTAGCGATTGATTGAACGCGCTTCATTCTTATGGATACCTGGCGTATCTACAAATAATATTTGCGCATCATCATCGGTATAAATGCCTAAAATTCGATGGCGAGTCGTTTGTGGTTTACGCGAAGTGATACTCACTTTTTGACCGAGAATATGGTTCATCAGCGTTGATTTACCAACATTCGGGCGGCCCAGGACAGCGACATAACCACAACGGAAGTTTTCATGCATAACTAGTTACCATCTAATATGATTGCTAATGCTTTTTCAGCTGCTTGCTGTTCAGCATTGCGGCGGCTCGAACCCGAGCCATGAGTTTTAACCTGTTTCTCTGCTAACACACAAGCCACATCAAATGTTTGTTTATGCGGCTCACCAGTCACCTTCAATAGCTCATAATCGGGCAAAGGAAGCTTGCGTGATTGTAGCCATTCCTGTAGCTCTGTTTTTGGATCTTTATGTACCGACTTCAGGTCAATATCCTTTAATCGATTTGTGTAAAGACCTAAAATGATCAGCCTAGCCGTATCAAAATCTGAGTCTTGATAAACTGCACCAAAAATTGCTTCCAGAGCGTCAGCAAGAATTGAAGCACGACGGAACCCGCCACTTTTCAACTCACCTTCACCCAAATATAAACACTCCCCCAGCTCAAGTTCTTTAGCTATTTCCGCCAAAGTTTTACCTTTGACCAAACTGGCTCTTAACCGGGTTAATTGTCCTTCATCAGCTTTTTTTAGGTGGCTAAACAAATATTCAGCAATCACCATGCCTAGAATAGCATCGCCTAAAAATTCGAGGCGCTCATTGTGTTTGTTGGCACCGCTACGGTGAGTCAGCGCCAACTTTAAAAGAGAGGGGTTATTGAATTGATAGCCAAGACGATTACAAAATCGCTCTATTAACAGTTTTCTTTGACTCATCTTGGCAGTAGAAACCTTGCTGTTTAATTTAGTTCTAATCGAAAGAGCTTCTAATTCAGAGGAACTTCGTTTTCAAACTCAAGTAATGCACTGATGTTACCAAATAACGGAATGCGGCGTTCATACTTAACATACAGAGCTCGGCCCCCAGTGATATCTTTGACCTTAGCATCAGAGGCTTTGATCGATGTCACCTCATTGATATTGAAGCGTCCTTCCAACAAGCGTCTAATTTCACCAGTTGAACTATTTCCGACATTCTGTTCAGCAACCGATGACATTGAACTTTTGATACTGAAGTATTCCAAATAGGCTGGCATTAATTTTATTAACATAAACATAAAAAACAGGACAATGGCCATTACTATAAGCCAACCTGCGCCTGTCATACCGTCTTGATGTTTTCTGTTCAGCATTTCCCCATACTCCTTTCTTTTTCTTGCCTATAAGTTATTGTTTAGCAAGAAACGCGTTAAATCTCTGATAGTACTTACTCAATAGAGCCTACTCTACCAAAAGATACTCCTTTTGGTAACTTTTTGCCAAATATTACTGGCTCTTCTGTGAACTCTAAAAACAACCATTTATAAGCCGCGCGGCCAATCAAGGCTTCTTCGTCAACAAATCCCCAAAACCGAGAGTCTAAACTTCCATCACGATTATCACCCATTGCAAAATAGTGGTTCTCAGGAACCACTGTTGACCAAGAATGATTTAGACTCTGTGACCTTTGAGCGCCTTTGTATAAGACCTGATATTTATTGTCACCAAGACTTTCGTTATATAGGTCCTGGGATTCACCATCGGGCACCAATTCTGGAACCTCATCTGACACAAATTTCGAACGAATCACAATCGGTTCACAACTTTCGCCATCAACACACTTCGGTGTAATGGTCAAAACACTATGGTTCCACTCTAAACGGTCACCCGGTTCACCGATAACACGCTTGATATAAGCAGTTTGCGGCTCATGTGGTGGGTGGAATACGATTACTTCGCCCCGTTTCGGCGAGCCAGTAGGAATAATGGTGCTATTCAAGCCAGGCATACGAATCCCATAAGCAAACTTATTAACTAGAATAAAGTCACCATCATAGAGCCCTGGGTTCATACTGCCCGAAGGAATACGGTAGGGTTCAAACAAAAAAGATCTCAGTAGGAATACCACTAAAATAATCGGAAAAAAGGAACGGCTGATATCGATGAGCATCGGCATCTTTTCATTGCCTTTCTCATCATACTCAATACCCTTTTCTTCCCTTGCTTTACGCCACTTGAGCTTATCAAGCAAAGTCACAGCACCAGTAATTATGGTCGCTAGCAGTAAGTAAAATCCAAAATCATAATAAATCATCAGAGCCTTCTTTTATTATTTATTGTCTTTGCCGACATGCAATACCGCAAGGAAAGCTTCCTGTGGGATTTCCACTTTGCCCACTTGCTTCATACGCTTTTTACCGGCTTTTTGTTTTTCCAATAGTTTACGCTTACGCGACACGTCACCACCATAACACTTTGCCAATACATTTTTCCGCATGGCCTTAACAGTCGAACGCGCAATCACATGATTGCCAATCGCGGCCTGAATGGCGACCTCAAACATTTGGCGAGGAATAATTTCCTTCATTTTCTCAACCAGCTCACGACCCTTATAGGGTGCCTGGTCTTTATGCACAATCAATGCTAATGCATCAACTGTTTCGCCATTGATCAGAATATCCAGACGCACCAGCTTGTCCATCTGGAATCTTTTGAAGCTGTAATCTAATGAGGCATAACCACGACTAACTGATTTTAGCCGGTCGAAAAAATCAAGTACCACCTCATTCATCGGCATTTCATAAGTTAATGCCACCTGATTGCCGGCATAGTGCATTTTAGTTTGCACGCCACGCTTTTCGACACATAAGGTAATTACACTGCCCAGATGCTCTTGTGGCACTAAAATGTTGGCCTCACAAATGGGTTCGCGGATCTCATCAATATTGGATAACGGTGGTAATTTAGAAGGATTGTCAACGTACAGCGTTTCACCGTCAGTAGAGGTAACTTCATACACGACTGTTGGTGCTGTGGTAATCAAGTCAAGGTTATACTCGCGCTCTAAGCGCTCCTGAACGATCTCCATGTGTAACATGCCGAGGAAACCACAACGGAAACCAAAACCCAGCGCAGTCGAATTTTCTGGCTCATAAAACAACGACGCATCATTCAAACTTAATTTGGCCAAAGCATCACGGAAAGATTCATAATCATCAGAGCTAACCGGGAACAAACCGGCATAAACCTGAGGTTTTACTTTCTTAAATCCTGGCAATGGTTTTTCAGCAGGGGCTTTAGCCAAGGTAATAGTGTCGCCCACTGGAGCACCTTGAATTTCCTTGATACCAGCAATCACAAAGCCCACTTCACCAGCACGCAAAATCTCTGTATCGTTGCGTTTAGGGGTAAAAATTCCCACATGATCAACCATGTGTGCTTTACCCGTAGACATGACCTGCATCTTATCGCCTTTACGAATAGTACCTTGCATCAAACGTACTAACGAAACGACACCTAGGTAATTATCAAACCAGGAATCGACAATCAATGCTTGTAACGGCGCATCTGGATCACCTTTCGCTGGTGGAATATCGCGCACAATGCGCTCTAACAACTGGTCAATTCCAACCCCGGTTTTAGCGCTACACTGCACCGCATCCATAGCCTCAATGCCAACAATATCTTCGATTTCCTGGATCACGCGGTCACAGTCGGCGGCCGGTAAATCAATTTTGTTCAGTACGGGCACTACTTCCAGATCTTGCTCAATAGCCGTATAGCAATTGGCCAGTGTTTGCGCCTCAACACCCTGCGCTGCATCAACCACCAGCAAAGCCCCTTCGCAAGCCGCCAATGAGCGCGACACTTCATATGAAAAATCAACGTGTCCAGGCGTATCAATAAAGTTCAGTTGGTAGGTATGACCATCTTTAGCGGTGTAATTCAGAGTCACACTCTGCGCTTTAATGGTAATCCCGCGCTCACGCTCTAAATCCATGGAATCCAGCACTTGCTCCGCCATTTCCCTGTCGGTCAAACCACCACAGGCATGAATCAGGCGATCCGACAAGGTTGATTTACCGTGGTCAATATGGGCAATAATAGAGAAGTTACGAATATAATCGGTGTAGGACATAGATGTTCCGCTGAATTCCTTCGATTGTTGATGAATGTGCCGTCAAGAGAGCCATTTGTCGGCTCAACTCAAAATAGCTTGCTACGCATTGGTATACTTGAAATTTAGCGGCCTATTGTAGCTGAAACAACTGAAAAGGCCAGCACTAGAGCGCTGGCCTCACTGAGTTTTAATCTAATTTAATCACGAAAAAGTCACTCCCCCTACCCGGCCTGGCTACAAGAAGTGCAACTTTGCCTTTTTCTGGGAGACTTGCCAACGCCCTTTGATAATCTTCTAGCGTACGAATAGGCGTTTGATGAAGCTTTTGAATAATGTCTCCGTTTTGGATGCCAGCCTGCGCCGCAGGGCTTTGTTCCGCTACATCGCTGACCGCCACTCCTTGGCGAATGCCGTAAGCTTCCTGCAAATCTTCACGCAGGGCCTGGACGCGAATACCAAGTTTGTCCTGGCTCCCATTGATGGATGCTGTGCGGCCTGAACTATCGGTCAAAACTGCATCAACCGAGATTTCTTTTCCGTTTCTAATGACATCAAGCTTTACTGTATCACCCGGCATTTTTTGCCCCACGTAATAAGGCAGATCCTGTGCTTTGCGGACAGGCTTACCATCAACCGCAATGACAACATCGCCTTCCTGTAGACCCGCCGCTTCTGCAGCAGAACCAGGAAGAATTCGCCGGACCAGAGAGCCTCTAACTTCTTTTAGACCAAAAGCATCAGCCCTGTCTTGATCAATCGAACTGAACATAACTCCAAGGTATCCGCGATTAACCACACCACTTTCAAGTAACTGCTCGCGAATATTATTTGCCAAATCGATTGGAATTGAAAAAGATAGACCGAAACTAATCATAGGATTAAAAACCATTGAGTTAATACCAACCACCTCACCCTCAAGATTGACCAGTGGTCCACCAGAGTTACCGCGGTTAATGGCAACATCGGTTTGAATGAAAGGCACATACTGTGACCCCACTTCGCCGCGCCCCTTAGCACTGACAATACCTGCGGTTACGGTTTGTTCCAGATTAAATGGTGCACCAAAAGCTAGTACCCACTCACCGACCTTAAGAACATCAGATGTTCCAATTTTTAGGGCTTTTAAATCTTGTTTACCCGGCTCAATTTTTAGAAGGGCGACATCGGTGTTTGCATCGCTTCCTATAACCTCTGCTTTAAACTCACGTCCGTTATAGAGTTTTACAGTTACAGTATCTCCATTATCAATAACATGATGATTAGTTAAAATGTAACCTTCGTCGTCAATGATAAAGCCCGAACCTCCAGCACGCCCTGCAACGCGTCCCCAGCGGACAACATCAACCTGAATACTGACGATACTGGGCTGCACTTTTTCTACCAATTCTGTGAAATCAGGGTAAGAAGATTTTGCTGGCGGACTAAAAGCACTGCCAAGAATGAATAATAGAACAATAAGGCCTGTTGAATAAAAACGCTTCAGCATCATTTATACTCCCGCAACTTGTTGTAAAACCACAAGCATTTAAATTATTAGCTATTTCAAGGAAAGCCTCATAACCCAGCAGGCTTGCCAAAAAAAAACAAATTCAAAGGTTGGAAATATATTAGGGAAAACAGTTCCGACGGAGTCGTCAGTGCTTAGTCGACGGTTGTTTCGATTTGTTTCACCGCAATCGGTCTCTTTACAATTCTTAACAATACCGGTTCCGTTTGTCCCTTCTGGGCCGCAGATTTGCTGTAAAAGTGAGTAACCACAAAGCCAATGGCTAAACCGACAAAAGCAGCAAGAATCGAGCTCAACTCAGAAGGGTTAGTGAGCCAGAACTGCCAGACCAGCAAAGCCAGGATCATGCTAATCAGCGGCACCAGATACACCATAAAAGAAGCTCGAACCACCAGGTTGTCCGGAATTCCAACTTCTACTTCATCATCTATGTTGGCATTAACCTTATTTTTCAAGGGGGTAACGAATACTTTATGTGAAAATGCCTTGTTGACAATGCCACTGCCGCACACCGTATTCACCTGACAGCTGGAGCAGCCAGTTTTACTCTGCGTCTGCACCCAGACAGTATCATTTTCTTTAGCCACCACATGGCCAATTTCGGTCAACATATTACTTTGCGTCATCAGGAATTAGCCTATGTAGACTCAGGTTTATCATTTTACTGTAATTGAGCTTAAAAAACAGTGAAGCCTTAACCTGAACATAAAATTAGAAACCATTGAGCTAAACCAAAAAATCCGAAGTCAGACTTCGGATTTTCTTAGGTTGGAATAATGGGAGGTGGAAGACTTTTATTGAGCCTCTTCCTGCTCAGACTTATCCCGCAACGGAGATGGATGGATCTCTAGTTCAGATGACTGTTCGGCTAACATTGGCACACTAACCGGAATGACTTTCTGGTTACTAACCACTTGCACGCTTGGTAATAGACTAGAGCGGGACAATGACTCATGTTTTAGGAACATATCATGAATGGTTTGTAGCTCCTGACGCTCTACTCGACTGAGATTCTCTACGTTAGAACTGGAAGTCGGTGCATCTGCACTGGCTACAGCCGCTAAAGGCGTAATTTGTGAATCGACTTGCGTTTGAGTTGCAACGTTAATAAGCACCACCAAAGCCACCGATGCAGCAATTGCATAGCCGGTTAATTGTTTGTATAGATTGCCTGGGAAAGTAATAACATTAGATTTTGGTGTCACTGATGACTCTGAATAGGCCGGCTCGCTGGCAACTTGCTCACTAACGCGACTGGAAATGTCTAAATCTAAGTGATGAGCCTCGTCTCGCATGACCTGACCAATTAAATGATATCGGCTCCATAGCCGCATTTCCTCAGATTCAAGGGCAAAGCTGCTTTCAGTTGCAAAAGCTTCCAGCTCATTATCCACGCAAGCAGATACATCGTGCTTTCCAAAGCTTTCAGCAGTGCCTTTGTCTAAATCTTTTTTCAACATTAAATCCAACCTCTTATTCCTACTACAAGCCTAAATGATGCCGCTTAGAGATATCAAAGCCGGCATAACCCACGACTTACTATCCATGCGTCCAATCGTCTCTTTGCTGAAGGCCGGGTTGTTTTTACTCATATATGAAGCATTAACCCGTCTTCTAACTCTCTATTCGAGACCTCAAGCAAAGCTCTATTCGCTTGATTTTAAAAGAAAAACTCTCTCAAGCACTGATTCAGCAACAATTCAGCTTGCCTTTTTCAGCTTAAATCCTATACACATTGACTAAGCTCTGTGTAAAAAGTTCAGTTGAAATGTAAAAAAGTTTGTATTTCCACTGTTAACTTCATCCTGCTAGGAACGCCAACTCTGTTCCAGAAGTGGCGCAATTTTTTGATCAATCGCGTCTCGTGCACGGAATATTCGTGAGCGCACCGTTCCTACCGGACAATCCATTACCTCGGCAATTTCCTCATAACTTAAACCGTCCATCTCCCTCAGCGTAATCGCAGATTTCAGATCTTCAGGTAATTCATCAATCGTTTTAAAAATAATAGTTCTAATCTCATCACGAAACATTATTCGTTCAGGGCTTCCGGTGTCGCGTAAAGCATCGCCACCTTCGTATTGTTCTGCATCAACTGAGTCAATATCACTGCCAGGAGGCCTGCGCCCTTGAGATACCAGATGGTTTTTCGCAGTATTGATCGCGATCCGATACAACCAGGTATAAAAAGCACTATCCCCTCGAAAGCCCGGTAAAGCACGATAAGCTTTAATAAAAGCCTCTTGTGCAATATCCGCCACCTCATGACTATCCCTGACGTAACGGGATATTAAGTTCATGATTTTATGCTGATATTTCTTAACCAGCATATCGAAAGCACTTTTATCACCTTCCTGAACACGTTTCACTAACTCTGAGTCTAAATCAGCCCCAGACATATAATCCCCTTTTAATTGTTATCTTCTTTTCGAAGTCGCTTGCAGGGCAAACATTCATTCACTAGAGGCTGTTGACCTATGCCAATAGCCAAAAAAACTAACCGTAACTGTATGGTTATGATACAGTCCGCCAATATTTAACGGTATTCTGCTTGGAAAAAACTAAAGTTTCCAGTGACTTTCTAACAGATAGCGACAAACAAAGACTCGATCAACGGCAAAAAAGTTCCCAACTTTTATCATGGATATCGTGAAAAACAAAATTAATCCTACGCAGCACACCACTGATGTGCTGGTTATTGGCAGTGGTGCGGCTGGTTTGTCCGTTGCTTTGCGCCTGGCTCATCTTGGCCAAATCACAGTTCTAAGCAAAGCTGAAGTCACCGAAGGCTCAACTTTCTACGCTCAGGGCGGCATCGCCGCAGTTCTGGATGAAAGCGATAGTGTGGACTCTCATGTTGAAGATACCCTAATTGCTGGCGCGGGTCTGTGCGATGAGAAAGCTGTTCGCTATACCGTCGAACACTCACGCGAAGCGATTGAATGGCTGATTGAACGCGGTGTTATGTTTAGCAAAGAAGCTGAGCAGTATCACCTGACTCGTGAAGGTGGTCACAGCAGACGCCGCATCATTCACTCCGATGATGCCACAGGTAAAGCAGTATCCACCACCCTGGTTTCAGCAGTACTTAACGAGCCCAATATTAATATTCTTGAGCACTATATTGCGGTTGATCTGATTACCGGCCAAAAATTAAATAGCGAGGATAATCGGTGTCATGGAGCTTATGTGCTCAATCTTAAGGAAGATCGCGTCGAAACCATAAGTGCCCGTTTTGTGGTTCTGGCCACAGGTGGTGCCAGCAAGGTCTATCTTTATACTTCAAACCCCGATGTTGCCAGTGGTGATGGGATTGCCATGGCATGGCGCGCAGGCTGTAGTGTGGCTAATCTTGAATTTAATCAATTCCATCCTACCTGCCTGTATCACCCACAAGCGCGTAGTTTTCTAATCAGCGAAGCCTTACGCGGCGAAGGAGCAGTATTGCTTCGTCCAAATGGCGAACGATTCATGCCGGAGTATGATGAACGGGCGGAGCTGGCCCCTCGCGATATTGTGGCGCGTACCATTGACCATGAAATTAAAAAACATGGTATCGACTGTGTTTATCTCGACATTTCTCATAAAGATGAAGACTTTATTAAAAGTCATTTTCCGACCATTTATTCGCGCTGCCTCGAATTTGGACTCGATATTACTAAAGATGCCATTCCTGTAGTACCTGCGGCCCATTACACCTGTGGCGGCGTGCGCGTCGATCTCAACAGTCGTACCGATGTGGAAGGGTTGTATGCCGTGGGCGAGGTAGCCTGTACCGGCCTGCATGGGGCCAATCGCATGGCCAGCAACTCCTTATTAGAGTGTCTGGTGTTTGCCCAGTCAGCAGCCAACGATATCGAATCACAATGGGATCCCAGTCAATCACCCCCACAGTTACCATCGTGGGACGAAAGCCTGGTCACTAATTCGGATGAACAAGTGGTATTGAGCCATAACTGGCACGAGTTACGTCAATTAATGTGGGATTATGTGGGCATTGTACGAACGGATAAACGCCTACAAAGGGCGCTTAGACGCATAGAACTGTTGAAGCAGGAAATCCACGAGTATTACAGCAACTTCAAGGTCAGTAATGATCTGATAGAGCTCCGTAATCTGGTAGTCGTTGCCGAACTTATCATACGATGCGCGATGCAGCGCAAAGAAAGCCGCGGCCTGCATTACACGCTTGACTATCCCGAACTCGCTGATACCGCCATAGACTCTAGTCTGAAGCCATAACAGCTAGTGCGGCTTCAGCTCCTCTGGCTCTTCATTTCGATAAAAGCTGAGCACCCGGGACAGATGTCTGAAGTCCGCTTCGCTCACGGCATCGCGACAAATTAGTAGCTGCCTTAGCGATTGTTCGTCTTCGCCCTGCTCCAGCTTATAATTCAATTTAATCCACCAGGGCCAAACAGCATTATCGTTGCCAAGCTCTATTGAGTGTTTTTCGATTACCGCTGCTTCACTTTGCATGACTAAGTACCAACAGCCATCAACAAACTGAAGCTGCAGCACTCCTTGATTCAGATTATTGAGTCTTTTCTGTTGCCAAAGCGCGCAAGGAGCAAAGCCCGATATTGCCACTAAAAGCAGGATTGAGGAGGTCAGCAAAGAATATTGCGAAATAACGAATAGGACAAAACTAACGGTAAACACGACCCAGAGCGCTATCAATACTCTAAACAGTATTCTGGATGCTTGTACATTGATGAATAGGTTCATGTCACTCCCTGACATTAGCATTATATAAAACTCAAAGAATTACTTAATCTGCTTGTTGATAAATTCGCTGATCGCACTAACAAATCCCACAAACTCCGGCTTTGGGGCTTCATAGCCCATAATCCAAGAATAGAGATCAGGATCGTCCTGCTCTAAAAACATAGCGTATTCGTCAGCCTTGGCATCATCAAAGTGACATGCTTCTAACTCCAGATAAGGAATCAAAACCACATCTAACTCCAACATGCCACGGCGGCTAGCCCAATATAATTTCTTTAACTGTTCTTCAGTCATAAATAAAAACCTAAAATTGTTTCGCGGAATTATAACGGTAACGGTGCAAAACCGCTAAGAATCAGAGTAAAATTATCCCCGTTATGAAGCAAAATAAGCATTCAACTATGAATTTTACCAATCAAGACGCAATGCAACACATTACACAACTTCAAAATATTGCTTGCGAGCTAGGCCATTACGGCATCATTCGAGCGCATGGAGAAGATGGTCACAAATTTCTACAAGGTCAGTTAACCTGTGATCTGGATAAAGTTACAGACCAGCAAGCCAGTCTTGGTGGCTTCTGTAATGTCCAGGGCCGCTTGCATGGCATCTTTTTCACCATCAAATATGGTGACGACTACCTATTATTAGTCCCGAAAGAAGGTCTCGAGCATTTACTCAACAAGCTCAAAATGTATGCAGTGTTCTTCAAAGTAGAGCTAACGGATGCCAGCCTTGACTTCCAAATTTGGGGACACACCCAAAAAGGAGCAACCACTAACTTTGCTGAGGATATGAGCCTTGTAGTCACTCGCGACAAGGGAGTCACCGAAGTTCACCTAAACAGCCTCTTTAATGCATCCTTTATGATTGCTGAAAAGGAACATGGCAATGCCATTATCAAAGCGCTGGAAGGTACCACGCTGGCTGATGTTAACGCCTGGGACTACATCGAGATTCAGGCACATATTCCATTAGTACTTGAGAAAACCATCGAAGAATTATTGCCTCACTTTGTCGGCCTGCATCAAGTTGGTGGCGTCAGTTTCGACAAAGGTTGCTATACCGGTCAGGAAATCGTCGCGCGCATGCACTATCGTGGAAAACTGAAAACTCACGCCCTGCTTGCCTATTCACAAGACACTGCTAGCTTAGAACCGGGAGATAAAGTACTCAACGAAGTTGGAAAGGCGGTTGGTGATGTGATTCGCTCGACTGTTTTTGACAACAAAACCTATGTATTAATGAGTCTCGCCGATAAAGCATTGGAAAGCCAACTGAGTATCAATGGAGCTGAGTTTGAAATTCTTGACTAGCTCTTGATTGGTGCCTTCAAAAAAAACAGGGCCAAAAGCCCTGTTTTTGTTTAGATAATCTGAACAGTATCAATTAGAGTGCAGTTTTGGCAGCCGCTAATAGTAGCTCTGGTTCAATTCGTACTTTGTAATTTGGGTTGATGTACTCAAACTTAATCACGCCATCTTTATCAAGAATAAAAACAGCTGGAACAGGCAGTGTACTTTTAGAATCACCCTCTGCTTTTGCCGCGATTCCACCAAGCTCTTCAATCTTGCCTGCATAACCATCATCAATATGAAAAGCTAAACCAAACCCACGCGTAGCCGCAAGCTGGAAATCTGAAATGAGTTCATAGGAAAGGTTGCGTTTTTCACTGGTTTGAACCAGCTCATCGGGGGTATCAGGGCTGATCGCTAATAACTGGTAACCCATTTCCACCAGCTCGCTTTCTATTTCCTGAATTTGACTCAGTTGCGCGTTGCAAAATGGACACCAACCACCACGATAAAATAATAGTATGGTGGGTTTCTGTTTAACTTTATCCAATAGACGAAACGGCTTTCCCTCTGTATCCCATAAATGGATATCAGGGGCTTGTTGGCCAATTAACAATGGAGTGACATGATTGGCATCATCAGCAATCATAGTTCGATCTAAAGCTACGGCTGAGATACTGATCAAACTGGTCATAATCAATATCAGTAATGCTTTAATCTGCCTCATAGGTTATACACCTTTTGGTTTTTTATTTAGTCCAGACTATTAGAGCACCTATTGAAGTATTTGTTACAAAAAAATCAGTTAAAAAAAAGCCCTTAACGAATTAAGGGCTTTTTTTATGGATTCAGATCAAGCCAATTATGCCTGTGACTTTTTCTGCTCTTTAATCCAGCGATGGATCTTATCTTCCAGGATATTCAGAGGAATCGCACCATCTTTTAATACTTCATGGTGAAATTCACGAATATCAAACTTATCACCTAATTCTTTCTCAGCTAAAGTACGCAATTCGCGGATTTTCATTTGACCAATTTTATAAGCCAGCGCCTGACTTGGAATGGCCATAAAACGCTCTGCTTCCGATACCATACGTGCCTCAGCAGCTGGTGAATTAGCTTCCATATACGCCAACACTTCCTCACGAGTCCAGCCTTTGGCATGTAAGCCTGTGTCGGTGACTAAACGAATTGCGCGCCATAGTTCAGCACTCAATGCGCCAAAATATTGGTATGGGTCAGTATAAACACCCATCTCTTTACCTAAAGACTCAGAATACAAGCCCCAACCTTCAGTGTAAGCCGTGTTGCCCCCAAAGCGACGGAAGTTAGGAACATCCTTTAACTCAATCTGAGTCGAGCGCTGGAAGTGGTGACCTGGGACAGCTTCATGTAAATATAATGATTCAACGGTCCACGTTGGACGTGCAGTTAAATCATAAGTATTGACATAGAAAATGCCTGGGCGTGAGCCGTCGGGTGCAGGACTTTGATAAGAGGCTGCTGACGAAGACTGTTCTCGATAAGCTTCAACCGCCCGGATCTCAAACTCAGCTTTTGGAATGACTTTAAATAAATCTGGAGCGGTTTTATCAAGCTTACCTCTCAAGTTCTCATAAGCCTGCAACATGTCTTCTTTAGTATCAAACTGGAATTGAGAATCGGTTTTTGTGAACTCAAAGAACTCTTGCAGATCACCCTCAAAACCCACCTCTTTCATAACACCTGTCATTTCTTCATGAATTCTAGCCACCTCATCAAGGCCGATTTGATGAATTTGCTCAGGTGTTAAGTCGGTGCTGGTCGTTTCTTTGACTTTAAAAGCGTACCACTCTTTACCGTCAGGAAGCGCTACCATACCCGAAGTTTCACGTGCCGCAGGAATGTATTCTTTTTCAATGAAGTCATGCATCTTTTGATAAGTTGGCACAACCCAGCCTTTGATAGCTTTAACATATTCCTGAGTTAAACGCTTTCTGTCTTCCTCAGAGAATGATTCGGGCATGTTTTTTATAGGACCATAGAACAGGCTGGTCTCAACATCATCAACAATATGTGCTTTAAGCTGTGGCAATACCTTGACCATTAAAGCCTTCGGTTGAACAACGCCCTGCTCCATGCCTTCACGCATGTTACCAATAATTACATCAACACCACCGGCGGCCTGCTCAAGACGGCTGAGCCAGTTTTCGTAGTCTTTGACTGTATTAAAGGGTTGTGCACTATTGCCTGAGCCTAGCATGGCGATGAAATTAAAGGGGTTATAGAATTGCTGGATTGGCTGCAGATGATCGGGGTATTGATGACCTTCAACTTCTGCCTCTCGCTCACCTTTAAAAACTTTATAACTCAGGAGATCCTGGCCTTGAAGTTTTGATGAATCAATAGTCTTGATCTTGGCTAGAAACTCCTTGCTGAAGGCCAATTGTTTAGCAAGACCTTCTTCAGTGCCCCAATCACCTAATTGGTCATTAAAACGATTATCACCCATAAAAGTTGCCATTAATGGATTCATTTCAAGGCTACGCGCCCAATGTTCCGCATATACCGCTGCGGCTTTTTCGGCTTCAGTTTGCTGCTTTGCCGCAACCACTTTATCGCTGCTTGAAAAGCTTATCGAGGAAGGACTAGCAATGACAGCTGTACTGGAAATGGCCATCGCGATTGAAAAAGATAAAATTGTTACTTTGTGGATTCTCGAACTACTCATTGAATACTCCCACTGGTTTATATTTAGACTGATTTAGTGGAAATCACTATAACTGTGGGTAAATCACAACTCAAAAGTAACTGGTAACAAAGTGTAAACACATGGGGAAATATGAAGTGATTATCCGCTTGTTTTCGACTTTCTAAGTGCATCAATTTTAGAAAGCTTCTCGAAGAAAGCCTCATTATCCAGTTGATTCTTATAGTCTAAATCGAATCGACTGTGGAAATAGATACTTAGAGTCACCTTCTCATCCGTCAACTCAACATCATAACCATCAAAACCCGAAGTGGCGTATATGCCTTTAAAATAATGACGGTTACCACGTTGCTGACCGTTCTCCACAATGATCTGAAACACTCTTAACGCTTGGCGAATATCGATATCAGTAGACATAATTATTTAACTAAGTAGTTTTGATTCATCATAAAGGATGTGGCGTGAATTCTAAATAAAAAAAGGGCGACTCATGAGCCGCCCCTACAACATTATTAGCAAACGTATACAGTTTATTCAGGACGCATGTGAGGGAACAACAGAACATCTCGAATGCTTGGACTATCCGTTAACAGCATCACTAAACGGTCAATACCAATACCCTCACCGGCGGTTGGTGGCAGACCATACTCTAATGCGCGAATGTAGTCGGCATCATAATGCATGGCTTCGTCATCACCGGCGTCTTTAGCTTCAACCTGTGCTTTGAAGCGCTCAGCCTGATCTTCTGCATCGTTAAGCTCTGAGAAGCCATTGGCTAGTTCACGACCACCGGCGAAGAATTCGAATCGATCGGTGACGAATGGATCGTCATCATTGCGACGCGCCAGCGGTGATACCTCTGCAGGATATGCAGTGATAAAAGTTGGTTGAATTAATTTATGCTCAGCCACTTCTTCGAAGATCTCAATTTGAACTTTACCCAAGCCCCATGATTTTTCCGTTTTGATTTTCAAACGTTTGGCAACCTCAAGCGCTTTATCTAAATCGCTCAGTTGTTCAGGAGTGATCTCTGGCTGATATTTCATGATAGCTTCCAGCACTGTCATACGCGCAAATGGCTTGCCAAAATCATAGGTCTCACCGCTACTTTCAAATACTGTTTTGCCTAAAACCGTTTCAACGGTAAAGCGTAGCATTGCTTCAGTTAAATCCATCAGATCATTATAGTCAGCATAACCCCAATAGAATTCCAGCATAGTGAACTCTGGATTATGACGCGTTGACAAGCCTTCATTACGGAAGTTACGGTTAATCTCGTAAACTTTTTCCAGGCCACCAACAACCAATCGCTTTAGATATAATTCTGGTGCTACTCGCAAATAAAGCGGCATGTCTAGTGCATTATGATGCGTTTCAAATGGGCGAGCAGATGCTCCGCCTGGAATTACATGCATCATCGGCGTTTCAACTTCAAGAAAATCACGAGATTCTAAAAAGTCTCGTATGGCCTTAACCACTTTTGAACGAATAATAAATGTTTCGCGCGATTCTTCATTTACAATCAGGTCTACGTAACGCTGACGATAGCGTGTTTCTTGATCCGACAAGCCGCTCCATTTATCCGGAAGCGGGCGCAAGGCTTTAGTCAGCAAACGAATGTTGGATGCTTTAACCGATAGCTCGCCTTTGTTGGTTTTAAAAACGGTACCTTCAATGCCGACAATGTCGCCAATGTCCCAGGTTTTAAAATCATCATAAACTTCATCGCCTACCGCATCTTTACGAACATAGGACTGGATACGACCTGACATATCTTGGATAGTAATAAAACTCGCTTTACCCATATTGCGAAACAACATGATGCGACCAGCAACCTTTACCTGTTTACCCAATTCTTCTAGTTCAGCCTTTTCCTTATCGCCATACTCGTTGGCAATATTCGCTGCTAAAGAATCACGACGGAAGTCGTTCGGGAAGGCAATCCCCTGTTTTCGTTTATCTGCCAACTTCTGCTTACGTAAAGTAATCTGCTCGTTGACATCAACTACTGGGGTTTCTTGATTGCTCATTTTCGTTTATTACCTCAATTTACCGTTAAATTTGCCATTACAAAAAATACGTTATTGCTATCAGTTACTACTATTAAATTGTTGCTGTGATATAAATGTCAAAATATTTTCAATTTATCCAAGTATTCCCTTGATGAAACAAACCTCGAAGTCATATTGCTCCTTCGAGGCTACAAACTATTCTGCTGGGCGAGGGCCGTTCGCCCCTCCATAATGTTCTTTCGTAGGGACAACTCATTAGTTGTCCCTACAACCAACTTTCCAAACCCTCTCACGTTTTTGCTCAGTAAGTGCGAGGCAAAACTTTTTTGCGAGGGCCGGAGCCTACTTTTAGTAGGTGACTGCTCCGCTTAAAAAGTTTTAACAAAGCAATTACAACGCACAAAGCACAAGCGGTCTAAACGCCGGCTTTTAGCGAAGCCTCTATAAAACTATCCAAATCCCCATCCAGCACAGACTGCGTACTGCTCGACTCATGCCCCGTGCGCAAATCTTTAATTCGTGACTGATCCAATACATAAGAGCGGATCTGACTGCCCCAGCCAATATCTGACTTGGTATCTTCCAACGCTTGCTGCTCTTCACGTTGCTTCTGCATTTCTAGCTCGTACAGCTTAGCTTTCATCATGCTCATCGCCTGCGCACGATTTTTGTGCTGCGAACGATCATTTTGACATTGCACCACTATCCCTGTCGGAATATGCGTTAAACGAATAGCAGAGTCGGTTTTGTTGACGTGCTGACCACCGGCGCCACTGGCGCGGTACGTGTCCACCCGTAAGTCTGCGGGATTGACTTCAATGTCGATACTGTCATCCACTTCCGGATACACAAACACCGATGCGAAAGATGTATGACGACGATTACCTGAATCGAAGGGTGATTTACGCACTAATCGATGAACGCCAGTTTCAGTTCTCAACCAACCGTAGGCATATTCGCCTTCAACCCTTATGGTAGCACTTTTAATACCGGCTACATCGCCATCCGACTCTTCGGTCACTTCGGCCTTAAAGCCTCGGCTTTCGCACCAGCGAAGGTACATTCTTAATAGGATGCTGGCCCAATCTTGTGCCTCTGTGCCACCTGAACCGGCCTGAATATCAAGATAGGCGTTATTCTCGTCCATTTCACCTGAAAACATGCGACGGAACTCTAGTTTTTCGAGACTGGTGTTTAGTTGCTTTACTTCCTTTTCAATCTCGGTAACGCTCTCAGCATCATCTTCCTCTACTGAAAGCTCTAATAATTCCTGATTATCTTCAATACCTGATTCTAGGTCTTTGATGGTGTTAACGACTGTTTCCAGCTTCGCTCGCTCCTGACCTAAGGCTTGGGCGCGCTCCTGATCGTTCCAGACATCCGGCTGCTCCAGCTCTCGCTCGACTTCAACCAGCCGTTCTTGTTTGCTATCAAAGTCAAAGATACCCCCTAAGCGTTTCGACACGCTCAGACATATCTTTTAGTTGTTCGCGGATTGGGTTTACTTCCAACATAGTACGTCAGTCACTTCTCATTTGTGGATTTTGCGCCAGAGACAATTATTTAGAACCATCAGCGCATCACGCAAAAGGGACACATTTTAACCAATCTGATGCCCACTGCATACCTTAAATATGAAGCCTGGCCTCTTTTCTTATACCTTTCGCGTCATATGTGATGCTGTATTAGCGCCGCTTTGGTGTCCAGGCCCAGATCATGGTGCACGCGATAGGCTCTTTGCCCTCATCATCGACAACCGACACCGGAACATTGACCTCACCTTTATCTTGATTGAGGATTGCCAGACGTTGCGCTTCACTCAGCTTCGCAGTAGCCGTTAAGCTACCCACGGCTCTTTTCAGGAAATCGACTTTCAGGGTTTTGATCACCAGATATTTATCATCTGGTACATTCATGCCAACCACCATGCCGGTAGCTGTTTCTGCTATCAAGGCCATCGCCGCAGCATGAACTGTGCCTATATGATTTTGCACTTTTTTGCGATTCTGAATACGAAACTGGGACTCTTCTTTGGTCAGCTTCAAGACTTCAACTTTAGCGGTGCCCACCAGTTTAACGGTTCTTCTGATGACAAAGTTCATTAAAAAACTTTGCATAAATTTGGGGTAACCCTTGATGGACTTAACCACTTTGGCCAGTCGATTGTTCTCCAGCAAAGTACTGGTAGAGGTTGTTTCATTCATATTGATTCCTTTATGAGTCGGCTGTGGCCTATTTGTAAACAGATATTTCAAATCATATCCTCTTCAATAATTTAGTGCTAATGTTCTTAGCTCGGTAGGGAATTATTAGGAAAATGAGTATGACCAAAATAACGATAGTAAGCCTGAGTCTAGCCTTGGCTTTATACGGCTGTAACAATGATCAAGAGCAAGCTAATCAAACGACTAACGCAGCTACAACCGAAGTGACTCAAAACCAACAACAGCAAGGTATGACCCAAGAAGAGGCGTCAACCGCCTTAAATCAATTATTCGAACAACAGTTTCAAGAAAGTCTGGCGCTTAATCCTATTCAGGCAACCGCCATTGGCATTCCAGGTTATAACGATAAACTGCCTAATATGCTGTCGCCAGAGTTTCGCAAGAAGAGCCATGACTTTACTGTTAAATGGCTAGAAAAAGTCAAACAAATCGATCGTAGCTTATTATCCGGTCAAGACCGCTTAAGTTATGATATTTTTGTTTATCAATCAGAGCATAGCCTTAAAGGTGAACAGTTTCCTGGCCACCTAATTCCAATCAATCAATCCAACAATATTGCAAACTTCTTTGCGCAGCTGGGTTCCGGCCAAAGTTTCCAACCATTCAAAACGGTTGAGGACTATGAAAATTGGTTGAAACGGGTTGATGGTGGCGTTGCCATTATGGAGCAAGCGATCATTAATATGGATCAGGGAATCGAAAAGAAAGTGGTTCAACCTAAAGCTCTGATGGAAAAAGTAATTCCACAACTGGCTGCTCATGTGGTTGAAGATCCTACCGCGAGCATTTTCTATACGCCGATTAAGAATATGCCTGAAGACTTTTCAGAAGAAGACAAGAAGCGTTTAACAGAAGCTTATCGCACAGCCATTGTTGAGAAACTGGTTCCGGCTTATAAAAATCTGCATGATTATATTAAAGATGATTACATGCAGCATGCACGCGATACCTTTGGTTTAAGCGAACAACCTAATGGCGAAGCCTGGTATAACTATCAGCTAAAAACTTACACCACCACAGATCTGACTGCCGAAGAAATTCACCAGTTTGGTTTAGATGAAGTTGCAAGAATCCATTCTGAAATGAAGGAAGTGATGGCAGAAGTAGGTTTTGAAGGCACTCTCGAAGAGTGGTTCAAGTACGTACAAACCAATCCTGAGTTCTATTACGACAACGAAGAAGACTTGTTGCAGGGCTATCGTGACTTACAAGCCAAGGTTAATAAATTATTGCCAAGCATGTTCGACATAGCTCCCGAAACTGACTATGAAGTTCGAGCAGTGGAAGCATTCAGAGCTGAGTCAGCAGCAGGTGCATCCTACATGTCAGGATCGCCCGATGGTTCACGCCCTGGTATTTTCTACGTCAATACGTTCAACCTGAAAGGCCAGCCTAAGTTTGGTATGGAAACCCTTTCCATTCACGAGGCAGCACCGGGCCACCACTTCCAGATTTCCTTACAACAAGAAATTGAAGGGTTGCCCATGTTCCGCCGCTTTGGTGGCTTAAGCGTCTTTAGTGAAGGTTGGGCGTTATATGCTGAGTCAATTGGTAAGGAAATGGGGATGTTTACTGACCCGATGCAATACTATGGTCGCCTGAGTGATGAAATGTTACGCGCCATGCGCCTAGTGGTTGATACCGGACTGCACGCCAAGGGTTGGTCGCGACAGGAAACCATCGATTACATGGTAGCCAATTCATCAATGGCCTATACGGATGTAGTTTCCGAAGTAGAGCGCTATATCGCGTGGCCAGGTCAGGCAGTTTCTTACAAAGTTGGCCAGCGAGTAATTAGCAACTTAAGAGCCGAAGCAGAACGTAAGCTTGGTGATAAATTTGATATCAAAGCTTTTCACCGTGAAGTGTTAGTCGATGGTGCCGTGCCAATGCCGGTACTGGAAACCAAAATCCGCGAATGGATTGATTCGCAGTTAAGTGAAGCTTGATAAATACAGCGCTGATAAAAAAAGGAGCTTCGGCTCCTTTTTTTATTCTTAAATGAAAAACTTACAATTTTATATTTCTTCTCAAAACTCCGTAAGCCACTTCATTTTGCCAGCGCCCATCAAAGTTAAAGTTTTCCTGAAAATAACCTTCTCGTTGCATACCGAGTTTTTCCATTAACTTCCAGGAAGCAATATTTCTAGGTTCACAATAAGCGACGAGTTTATGAAATGGCCAGTCTTTAACAATCAGCTTTACTAAGGTGATTAAAGCTTCTGACCCATAACCATGTCCTTGAAAGTGACGATTAAATTTATAACCGACTTCAATTTGTTGGTGCTGTTTACTCTTGTAACGAAAACCAACATCGCCAATCATTTCATTGGTACTTTTAAGCACTACTGCAGCGCCCATCCACTTGCCTTCTGCGCCATCCCACTCTCCGGCGTGACTTAAGAATAACTCTCTGGCTTCCTTCGGATCACCAACGGGACGGATATATTTCATCACTTCAGGATCAAGTGCGTAATCAAGATAATCATCTACGTCTGACTCCTGGAAAGGTCTTAAAATCAAACGTTCGGTTTCTATAGTGTTTTTCATCGAGCTATAATTCCTCAAACCGTTTCATCATCGGGAAATACAGTGCCAGCTTAATGGGGCGATCATCAATCTGAGCCATCAGTGTTTTGTATTGCTCTAACTGACCTTGGTAGCGTTCTTTCTCGGACTGAATAAATTCAGCCACATCATCACCAAGGTGACTACCGGTTTTGTAATCAACGATCCAACGAGTGCCCTCTTCATCGACAAAAGTTCTGTCAATAACAAAAGCTTTGTACTCCCCATCAACAACACCTGTCAGCGCTAATTCGCAAGCTGACTCCTGGTGTTGAGAAGAGAGAACCCACTGCGCTTTAGGATCGTTAAGTACGTTGTCTAACCCCTCTTCAATTCGTTGCTGAGCATAGCGAGCATTCTTTTCATTATAACCTGAACTCAATAACAGCTCGTACATTGCTACGGCGTAATCACTAATCGATTGCTGGTTAAGTTGCCACTGCCCTTTGCTGATAAGTTCTAATTGCCGGTGCATCAAGACACCAATTGTTTTAGCCACATCGGTCGCCCAATCAAACTCAATGGCTGCCTGTTCAGCGATGACCGAATTCTTCTGGAGAGATGACTTAATACCTTCAAGTGAATCACTTATTATCGGATAGCTCCAGTCAGCTTTAAGCCGTTGCCAACTGTGATCCAACGTCTGCTCTGAACCGTGATCCGTTTCTTGATTAGATTCCAGTCGCAATACTTCTGATTCAATATAGGTTTCATAAATTGGCTTCAACAAATTCATCAAGCTGTCATTGCCAAAGGAACCCAGTTTCAATCGCTCTTCTTTCTGGTTGTAAGAAACCGCTCCGCAACAGGTTAAATAGAGACGGTACTTGGCGCGAGTAGAAGCTACATACAATAAACGGCCACTCTCCAAGCGATTCTTTTGTCGCGAAAAGTCATTCACAAACTTATACAGCGAGTTGCTTTCCCCGACCTGATCGACCGGTGCCATTAAATACTGACTGGAATCATCTTGTGCTGGAAACTCTTCCCACACCATCAACTGCTTATCATTATTGCCACTGCCTTTATTTAGCTGCGGTAAAAAAACCGTATCGAACTCAAGACCTTTCGATTTGTGCATGGTCATGACCGAGACGCGGCAATCATCTTCACGGCTCGGCGGTGCATGCAGTTTACTCATGGCAGAAAGCAAAGGCTTGTAATCCGTAATGATCTGGTTTTGCTCGTAACCACTGACAAAGTCGAAGAAGGTGTAAACCTGTTCAATCTCATTAGACTGACAGCTCAAAGCGCCCCCGAGGTGTAGCCATAATGCCTCCAACTGAATTGCTAAGGGCTGCTGATACAACTGCCAACGATGCTTTTCAACAATGCTCCCCTGCTTTTCCAAAGCTGAAACTGCCGAGTCTGACAAGCCATCAACTAACTTGTGCTCTGTTACAACACGATAAACCTCATCGCCAAATACAGACTCAATCAAAGTCATATCTGTTAAAGACAAACCAAACCAGGGAGACTTCAATAAAGCCATCCAGGCCAATTTGTCGTGCGGGTGAATGAGTACCCGTAACAATGTCAACACATCAAGCACACTTTGCTTTTCAGCCAGTTCCTCGAACTCTTCAGCCACATAGGCAATCGAGCCTTGCTGTAATGCTTCGATGATGGCAATGCCATGGTTGCGCGCTCTGACCAATACCGCGATATCTTGTTCCGGGTGCTTTCTTAAAAGAAGGCTAATCTGCTCAGCGATGTAGTTTGCTTCCTGTGTCGCTGCATCAGTGATAATTTCATCAGAGTCATAATCAGAGCTAGAAGAGTTAGAGTCTTCGCCAAAGAATATCTTAAACTCCACATTATCATCTTCAGTAGTATCTTTTGTGGCGGTTGCTTCCGCCAGACTCACCGCTCCTAACACAGCATCGTCATAGCTGGGGAAAATACTGGCAAAACTTTTGTTGACCCAGCTGACTACTTTTTCACTGGATCGGAAGTTACTGGTCAGTTGCAAAAACTCTAACCTGATATCACCAATTCCATGATCGCGAGCCTGAATAAATAAACCAACATTAGCTTCACGGAAACGATAAATCGATTGCATCGGATCGCCAACCACAAAGAGCGTACGTCCATCATCAGCTTCCCATCCGGCAGTTAACTTTTCGATCAGCTGATACTGCCCATAGGAAGTATCCTGGAATTCATCCACCAGAATATGGGAAATACCATAATCCAGTTTAAGCGCCAATTCAGAAGGAGCATCAATATTACCCAGCGCACGATCCGCAGCCATAGAGATTTCAGAAAAATCAACCACCCCTTGTCGTTTAAACTCAATCGTTAAATGAGCGGTGGCAATACGCATCAGCTGGGTTAAAGATTCAATCACTTCCCACTCATTGTCCTGATAGTGAATATTCGGGAAGTTTCGAATAATAGCCATGTGCTCCACAAAAGCAGAATATTCAGCCAGTTCCGCCATAATCTCTGTCGCTTCATCTTTCTTTAACTTGATGACAGCTTTTTCATCTTTAGTTTCGCCCAGCTTTTGTGGTGGCATCGGCCCTGTTCTTAATAGCTCGGCTTTGTTTTTACTCATACAGAAATTGGCAATACCCTGCCAATACACCAAATGCCCAGCTTTCGGCTCTGGCCATTCAACCAAAGTCTTGAGCGCAAACAATGGATGGGCATCCTCAAAATAATTTGCTGCAAAAATAATGCAGGAAAGCAATCGATGTTTTAATGCCTGCGGGATTGATGCATCAAGTTGCTTAAGCTCAGCTTCAAGCACATCAATAAACCCCTGCTCCAAAATTTCACGCTCTGCAGTGCCTTCCTGTTCTAACCGCAACCATTGGTCACGTTTTGCCAACTGTTGCGCCAGCAGCTCTTGCAGTTTCTCGACTTTATTGTCGGTATGCGCCAGAACGCGATGAACATGCGCAGCCCAGGGTTCCTGTGTCTTGACTCCGTCCACCACTGATTTAGCAGCCTGATAATAAAGCTCGTAAGGATTTTCAGTGGGACTTAATTGACCACCAAACTTTGCCAGAACCGGCATCTGATTAGCGATAGTGGCACACAATGAGTCAAAAGTTTTAATGCGTAAGCGATGGGGACTATGCATGAGTCCCCAGTCCAGTTCCTGGTCTCGTTGTAATACACTTTTAGCCAGTTCCCAGGTTAATACTTTGTGTGGCTCATCAGGCTTTGAACCTTGCGCTAAGTACAGTGATTGCAGAATCCGGTTCTGCATTTCACGAGCGGCTTTATTGGTAAAAGTAATCGCCACCACTTCTTCTGGATTTTGTACCACGGCTAACAGTTTCAATACTCGTTGGGTCAGCAACTCTGTTTTGCCTGATCCTGCTGGCGCCTGCACAATAAAGGAACGAGTATGATCAATCGCCTCTTGGCGAGCTTTCAGATCCTGAATCATAAAGCGCCTCCATTATTGATGAAACTCACGTTTCTCTGCTGCGATAAACTTTTACGCTGATTAATTCTGCAAACGGAGGCAAAATCACAATAATCACAGCTTCTGGGGTTCACGATTGCAGTACCTGCTTTAATATCGCGCGCGACTTCTGACATTTGTAGTTGCCAGCGGTCGATAATATCGGACATACCTTCTTTAATGGCGCTTCGTTTATCCAATGCTAAATGCTCAATAGTATCCGCAATACCCTGATAGCGAACTTCCTTGGCATTGATATTAAAAAAGCTTACACCTGCAATAGGCGTATCACCCTGATTAATTGCATACAGCGCCAGTTGTGGCTCCTCAGGTGCTAATTCTTTATCCCTTGGATACAGTTTTGCGCGGGTGGGTGATCCAGTTTTATAGTCAATAATTAAAAGTCCATCTTCAACTTCATCTATTCGATCGACTTTTAAATTAAAGGTTAAGCCTTCAATGTTGATTGATTGATTCTGTTCCGGTGGCAATGATGTAAACGGTAAGCGCTTAGCATCAACTTGCAGCGACTGCACTAACTGTTTCAACAATCGTTGGAATTCATTGTCGGCAAAGTCAGAAAGCTGCAGGTAATAAAACTGATCCTTATATTCATCAAGCACACTGCTTAGATAAGGCTCAATGAGCGACGATAGTTGTGACTCACTTTTACCAATCAGTATCTCGTTACTATCATGCTCTTTCCAGAATGCTTCCAGAACACTATGCACCAAACTTCCTCGCTCCATGGCATTTAAACCCTGCTCCACTTCTTCAAACTCTTTGACCTTCAAGCGATAACTCATATAGGCTTTAAATGGGCAGTTTATCTGATCTCTAAAGAAGCCTGTTCCCCCTTTCACGACACCTGCTGGCAGTGGCTGCCCATGCGTGTCCTGGTAGTTTTCAACAAACTCTTCGCGCTTCGCATTTGCTGTAATTTCGTTAATAAAGCCAGGTGCCAAACTGGCATTCGCCGCAATGGTCTGCTGCGAGAAATCGGTTATAAAAGGACTGGGCAGTAACTCACTGCTACCGTCGAAACGGGGGTATGACATGGTGACGTTCTGGCTACTTGCCAACAGACTTTTGAATAGCTGCTGAGCATACTCATATTCGCGCTGCGCAGAACTTCCCGGCATCTGATGCTGTTTGAGCGTTTGTTTATCAATGAACGGATTAGGGTTGGGTTGTGCAGGCAACACCTGATAAGTTGCACCCGTGAGCCACAGCTGATCAAACTCCAGACCTAAAGTCTCCAACAGCCCCATAATTTGAATCGGTGCTTTCGGCAACTCCTGATGAAACTGCTTCTCAGTAATCAATTGTGAGAGAAGTTCTAACAAGCTGGAGAAACTGATAACGTCTGGATAGAACACCTGAAATTGTCGCAGCTGATTGAAGCAATCATATAACGTTTGTTGCACTTGATACTCGCGACTTTGAAGAGTGCGCATCCCCGGCCACTCAGCAGTATCTAAAATTGAAGTCAGTCGCTTGACCCAGTCCGCCAAGGTCAGTTTGGATTTAACTAACTGCTGAGCAGACTTCAAACTTTCAATTAAGCCAGCAAAGGACGAGCCTGAGATCTTCGCCTGTTGAGCCAGGTCACCAAGCTCACTGATCGCAAAGCGTTGCTTATGGTTTTTACGTAAAAACTTCTCGAGCCTGGCTCTGTCACTAATCAATTGATCATGGCCAGTTTCGCCTGTCTTGTGCTTACCAAAATAAGGGCTTAACAATAGCTGTTGCAATACTTGAGTTTCAATACTGCCATTGAGAAACTTTAACAGGTTCAGGGCAGTAACCACTAACGACTGCTTGTTCAGTGACTCACCCAGAGAAATATCATAGATGCCCACAACTGGCGGCTGCTCTGGACTCAAGCTCGGAGTTAATTCCTGCCACAACAATCGTTCAACCAGTGCCTTATGCTTTTCAAGTTCAGGGACAACTATGGCGCAACGAAAGGGTTTGTCCGGATTGCTTTTTAGCGCCTCGATTACAGAATCTTTTGCCTGATGAATCGCAGCCTTAAATTCTTCACGCGTAGAATTAAAACTAAGAACCTGTGGCGTCGCAGCCTGATTAGACGAGATTAAAACTTCAAGCTTAGAAGTTTGGCCGAGTCGCTCAAACACTTTCTGTTGCTGCGGGGTAATCTGTTCAAAACCTGCAGTGAAGATATTCTCGGCCACGAGCAACTGATGTTGTGACATCAACTCTAATAAAAGATTAATACTTGATGCGCTGTCTATCCAATGATTTTCTTCAAGTCGTCGCGCAAATTCATTCGCCCAATCTTTAAATGCCTGAGTGTCTTTATCCCAGGCTAAACTTTGTGTGATATCCAGTTGCCATTGTTGATATTGCTGCCAGGCCTGCCAGGCTTTACTGCTGGTAGCATTAATGTTTAATAGAAAGTCATTCCACTCGGATCGCTCAATAATGTCCTGCCAAATAAACTGGCTTTGCTGATCGGATAACAAGTGTGGCAGTTTTTCGGAAGAAGCTCCTTTGACCTTCTCTCTCAACAGCTCCCACAAGGTCGCAGTAAAGGCTCCCCAGGGCATAACCTGCAGAGTTGGCCATACCGTGTTTCCCTGAGCAGCCTGCCAACGGTTATATTCTTCGCGCAAATGGCGCGCTAGACGCTGACTTGCCGTAATGACAATGCTGTGATCCGGATCAATTGCTTCGAAGCGATATCCTGTTTGCATAATATTGTTTTTTCTTATGAATGAGTTTCGATTAATTATTGGCAGTTTACGATAAGTCGACCGTGATGTTTTTTATCGATCAGCTCATCAAAATAAGGCGAGACATCTTCCAGCGCGATTTCTTTGCTGACGATTTTTTCAAAGTCCGGCAATGGCAACTCTTTACCAAATTGATGCCAGATTTTAGTGCGCAACGGCATCGGGCAGTTGGTCGAACTGATGCCGAGCAAACTCACTCCGCGTAAAATAAAAGGAAACACTTTTGCTTCCAAATCAGGACTTTGTGCCAAACCGATTGACGCCACATTACCCCATAACTGAGTGTGGGCGATGATTTTGCTTAAGGTTTTACCACCAATGTTGTCTATTGCGCCACCGAACAAGGCTTTGCCCAATGGTTTATCGCTCATGCCAAGCTCATCTTCACTGACTACTTTCTGTGCGCCCAACTCATATAGATAGTCATGCATGCTTTTTCGGCTGGTCAGCGCAATCACTTCATAGCCTAATTTGCTCAGCAAGTTAACCGCGATACTGCCGACACCACCACTGGCACCCGTCACTACGATAGGCCCCATATCAGGCTTCTGATCATTGACCTGCATCCGATAAATGGCCAATGCTGCGGTAAATCCGGCTGTACCAATGATCATCGCCTGGCGTGCATCATACCTTTCGGGGATTTTAATAACCCACTCAGATTTCACTCGTGCATATTGCGCCAGACCGCCATCAAATTGCTCGCCAATACCGCAACCATTGACCAGTACTTTATCTCCCGCCTGATAGGCGTCATTATCCGACTCGACAATCACTCCGGCCAAATCAATACCGGCATTAAGCGGAAACTGCTTCATAATTTTGCCACGGCCTGATGCCGCCAAGGCATCTTTGTAATTAATACTTGAATAGTCGACCCGGATCAGCAA